>SAMEA104315424__coassemble_307_pt1 | contig 232885 bp, 197 predicted proteins | sample SAMEA104315424__metabat2_low_PE_031 | metagenome-assembled genome bin SAMEA104315424 (sample SAMEA104315424) | gut metagenome | biome: Monkey gut; feature: monkey-associated habitat; material: faeces | place: China | collected 2013 | reverse complement strand
AAAGCTGCGCAGATGGGAAAACAGCATCGGATAGAAGCTACCCCTGCCCACAATTCGGAAGCAGTATGCCAGTATCACGGCAAGTACAGCGATGCCGCTTGTTATGATAATATTCTTTTTCTGTTCGGTCATAAACAGACCCCATTTCGCCTTCATTCGTTTTTGTTTTACCTTTAGTATACCTTTTCAAATTAGATTATAGCATAAGTCCGTCTGTTTCTCAACTGCTTCTTACGAGGCTTTGCACAAAAGCCACACTTTTTACCCCCACAACAGAGAAAAAAGGGCGGTCTTTGACCTGCACAAGTCGAACCGATTCCATCTTATACTCTGCCTTGATAGAGTTATTTGTCTTTCCTTTCTGTTGTAGTTATTCTGCAGTTCCTTGACATATTCATAGTTCGGCGAGTAATCTCCCCGGAACACCGAGTCGCCGTCTGCGTTCTGTTTCCAGGTACAGAACATAAAGCCGTTCTTTTCGCTGTAGGTTGCCGCCAACACAGTATCTCCGAAAGCGGCAAGCTGTCTGTAATCGGAGACATCGGCAGCTTGCATCTGCGGTGCGTGTTCGCAGAGTCCGACATATTCCCGCACCGTAGAGATCTCATCCTGAATATCTGCAATTTTACTGCGGTATTCATCCGAGATGTTTTGGTCGGCGTTGCTTAGAAATTGACCGTTGTATTTTATCCGGCAGAGGGGGATGCCGTCCGAGGACACTTTCATCCATTCGTTGCCGTCCATCTTGGTGTCGTGCCGAGCTTTGAGGCGTTTGGCTAATTTTTTCTGTAGCATATTTGATTTCTCCTTTTCAGGGTAATAAAAAAGGCAGATAGATTTTTGCTTTCTATCTGCCTGTGTATCTGATATTTACTTTTCGGGAGTTCAAGTCTATCCGCAAAGGGAAAACGGCGATTTTACATCTGCGTTTCGGTACAGAGAAAAATTGCCGTTTGGGTAGCAAAAAAGCCCGATATATTCGGGCTTTTCGCAGGAGACATCTTTTTTGTCTCCACATTATGGCGGAGAAGGGGAGACTCGAACTCCCGCGCCGGTTACCCGACCTACGCCCTTAGCAGGGGCGCCTCGTCACCAACTTGAGTACTTCTCCATTGGTAACAAAATACAGATATTTTGTTGTAACAGGACCTCCGAAATCGGAAGTCCTGCAAGTGGCGGAGAGAGTGGGATTCGAACCCACGGTATGTTGCCATACGACGGTTTTCAAGACCGTTCCGTTATAACCACTTCGGTATCTCTCCTAATGCTCGGATATTTTATCATAAATCGCCGTCAATGTCAATATAAAAATCAAAATTAGTATAGACTTTTTTCTTTTGATAAGATATAATTATTCAAGTATTACAAAATTCGAGGAGGTTCGGCATGCTTACGGCGGAGGAAAAAAGAGTTGCGGCATATGTTATCAGGCTGATTTCATCGGTTGTGAACGGTACAGTGCCGCCGAAAATTCAGGACGATGACTGGGGCAGAATAATTGCTTTTGCAAAGAAGCAAAGTGTTCTTAATATTGTTGCCTATGCCGCCGAAACGTCGGAGGAAAAGCCCGACGAGCTGACGTTGAAGTTCCTCAAGGAGTTTCGCATGCAAAAAATGCTTGTCGAGGCTCAGCAGGAGCTTGCCGCCTGCGACGCATGCGAAAAGCTGGACGAAATGAGCATCCGCCATATGCTGCTCAAGGGCTCGGTGATGAAAAACTATTATCCGTCTCCCGATATGCGCACTATGGGAGATATTGATATTCTCATTGATTCAAGCCGCTGTGATGAGGCCGTTGACGCTTTCGTTGCGGACGGATTCGAATTTGTCGATGAGGGCGATCTTCATTCCAATGTTAAAAAAGGCAATACCTATATAGAGCTTCATCACTCGATGATCGACAAAAATCACGAGGTTCTTTCAAAGTATTACGGCGACGGATTCCTCCGTGCGAAAAAAAGCGGCAACGGGGAGTACGAATACAAGCTCTCCGAGGAGGATTTCTACGTTTTCCTTGTTGCCCACATCGCAAAGCATTACCGTTACGGCGGACTCGGAATTCGTTTTCTTCTCGATTTGTATGTTTATGAGAATGCTGTGCCGACGCTTGACCTTGATTATGTCAGAGGTGAGCTTGAAAAGGTCGGTTTGCTTGAATTTTATGAGAAAATAAGGAAAATCACATTCGATTGGTATTCGGGCAATTTTGACGGTGAATTTAACATTATGTCGGAATATATTGTTTCGGGCGGAATTTACGGCATTGAGGGAACAGAGATGCAGAACAGCTACATTTACGACCACCTGCATGAGGATTTCCACTTTCAGAAAATCAGGACAGTATTCAAAATCGTCTTTCTCGAATATAAGGAAATGAAAATCAGATATCCGATTCTGCAAAAGAGAAAATTTCTTTTGCCGTTGTTCTGGATCGTTCGATTCTTTGATACAATGCTTCACAATCCGCGCAACGCATTGCAGAGGCTTGACGATTCAAAAAAAATCGTGAGTATTGACGATGAAATGGTGGAAATTCAGAGGAAATCGGGAATAGAAAAGCTGTGATTTTAAAGTAACCTTTTTATTTGCGGTCACTAAAGGAGTAATTCGGTTGGTTGGTCTTGGCACGGTAATAAACTCGGCGGCGATAGTTGTCGGCGGAGTGTTCGGTCATTTGTTCGGCAAAATTCTTAACGAAAGAATTCAGGATTCACTGCAAAAAGCGAGCGGTATATGCGTACTTTTTATCGGAATTGCAGGAGCGATGGAGGGTATGCTCAAGCTCTCCGGCTCGTCGCTTTCGGCAGGACGTTCAATGCTTATTGTTGCAAGTCTTGCTCTCGGAGCTTTGGTCGGTGAGATTCTTAATATTGAGCACGGCTTTGAGCGTTTCGGCGAATGGCTGAAAGTTAAGACAGGAAATGCAAAGGACAAAAGCTTTGTTGAAGGCTTTGTGACCGCATCGCTGACGGTTTGCATAGGCGCAATGGCGGTGGTCGGTTCAATTAAGGACGGAATTTCCGGCGATTATTCAATACTTGTTACCAAAGCGATACTTGACTTGATCATTATTACGGTTATGACATGCTCCCTTGGAAAGGGCTGTGCGTTTTCGGCAATACCTGTTGCTGTTTTTCAAGGATTGATTACCGCACTTGCACGGCTTATTAAGCCGCTGATGACGGACGGTGCGTTGGCAAATCTTTCTCTCATCGGCTCGATTTTGATTTTCTGCGTTGGAGTTAATCTTGTATGGGATAAAAGAATCAAGGTTGCAAACCTGCTTCCGTCGCTTGTCTTCGCCGTTGCAATAGCATTTCTACCGTTTAATTTATAATAATTTATGATGTAAATATATAATAGCTTGCCTCTTCTTGATTAAATCAAGGGGAGGCAAGAAAATTTCTGCCTAAAAAGCAAATTTAATTGTAGCTTCTCGTTGCGATGTGAGCACAACGGCTAAAGATTTAATAAAACGTTTATACGGATGCGGATTGCTTTTTGCAAAAGCTTTAAGATTTTTAAAATATTGCTTCTGAATATAAAATTATGCAATTCTGTCAAAAAAATGTAAAAGCTATTGATTTTTATGGCAAAATAAGTTATAAAATATTTAAGGGTGAGGACATTGCCCCAAATAAAACAGGAGGAGAATTTTTATGAAAAAAATACTCAGTGTTGTACTTGCGGTTGTTATGATGTTTTCGGTTTCAATAATCGCATTTGCAGAAAAAGGCTCATCAATCGAGCTTGACAAAGAGTACACGGTTACTCTCAAAAACGATACGGTGAACTACACGTTTACCGCACCCGAGGACGGAGCATATCGCCTCAGCGCATCAATTAAGTTCAAAGAAAAAGATTTCGGCATCGCATCTGTTGTTGTCGGAAACGAGGAAAAAATCTTTTCTTCAATACATCTTTATTTTATGGATGTTTCGGAAGAGGAAGACATTTTGGATTTTTCAAATTTTGAAGATGATGATATTTTCATGGCAAAAAAAGACAGCGATTTGGATGTTTCCGTTGAAATAGGCTTGCCGGATTCCGAAGAGGATATCCCACAGACCGAAACAACCGTTACCTTCAAAATCACGAAAGTACAGAATCTCAAGGAGATCAAAATAGGCGAATCCTACATGGCTAACGGCACCGAATACTTTATTTTTAAGCCGACTGAGGACGGAGTTTGCGATATCTGGTCTTATGAGTGTCCGAATATTTCGGTTATGGATACGTACGGAAATATGTACTACGGCTCTATTGACATCGACGGATTCCCGGCAGATGTACCTTTTAAATATAAGGCCGGAGAGCTTTACGGCATATATGTAGAAGGCAACTATGATGAGAACGATGAGCCGGTTGATTCAGTATTTCATGTGGTTGACGGCAAAACGATTTCTCCCGATGTAATCGAACTTGACGATATCACTGTTATTAAACGTACAAGCGAGAACGTTTATCCCGAGGTTTATCCGATAGGCTCTATGTTCAACTACGACAGACTTGAGGTTTCCGTCGGTAATGAAAAGATTGCAACTGCCGAATATAATCCGGAGACGGGTTCAATCACCGTTTACGGCAAGCATTACGGAAAAACAACGCTCACTGTAACTGAGCCGATTTCAGGCACAACGGCTGAGGTTGAAGTTGAAGTTATTTCGAGAACAACAAACTTCTTCAGAAATGTTTTTGAGTTTATCAAGGGTATTTTTGATTTCATCTTCGGAAGATAAGGTTATTTGATCTTAGAATCAGTAAACAGATAAAAGTCATTCTGCCGCAGGCAGGGTGACTTTTTTCGGCTTCGGTTATTATATATATTATTCTTAAAATAAGAATATCCGCCGAATACGGCAGATGAAAGGAATTTCATTGCAGAGCCGACGGAATATCGAACGTTTATCAGTTTCGGAAAAACCGAGTGAACGCTTTATGAAATTGCGAATTTTCGGAAAACAGATACGGCGTACACTAATGAGTTATAAACCCGGCTTACGTGCTCCATGTGTTGAGACGATAATTAAAAATGCACCCCGAAATACAATCATGTGCTTCGGGGTGCTGCTTTATCTTTGTAGCTGTTTATAAGGCGAACAGATTTGCTTTGCCTTGCAAAAAGTCAATGCTGGGTGGATCAAACCGCCGGATTATTTCTCGCTCTGCATCTTCAACGCTGCCTCAATGAAGCCCTTGAAGAGCGGGTGAGCCTTATTCGGTCTGGACTTGAACTCGGGGTGGTACTGAACGCCGACGAAGAACGGACGGTCGGAAAGCTCGACGGTCTCAACAAGTCTGCCGTCGGGTGACTTGCCCGAAAGTACAAGTCCGTTTTCGGTGAGTATATCGCGATAATCGTTGTTGAACTCATAACGGTGACGGTGTCTTTCGGAAATTTCATTTGAGCCGTAGCAACGCTCCATGGTTGTGCCCTCGGCAATTACACAGGGATATGCGCCGAGACGGAGTGTGCCTCCCTTGTCAATGTTTTCGCTTTGACCGGGCATGAAGTCAATAACCTTATTTTTGCATATTTCATCAAATTCGCCCGAATGTGCATCTGAAATTCCGCAGACGTTTCTTGCGTATTCGATAACGGCAATCTGCATACCGAGACAAATTCCGAAATACGGTACGTTGTTCTCTCTTGCGTACTTTGCGGCAAGGATCATACCTTCGATTCCTCTGCCGCCGAATCCGCCGGGAACAATGATTCCGTCAAGGTCTTTGAGCATATCCTCATAGGTTTCCTTGGTGAGCTGTTCGGAATCTATCCAATTTATGTCAATATGCGTGTCGAGCGTGTAGCCTGCATGGCGCATTGCTTCCGCAACGGAGAGATAAGCGTCATGAAGCTGAACGTATTTGCCGACAAGTCCGATATGTACGGTGTTTCTTCGATTCTTGATCCTTTCGACAAGGCTTGTCCACTCTGTAAGATTCGGCGCAGGAGCGTCGATATTAAGCTCACGGCAAACAACGGAGGAGAAATTTGCCTGCTCAAGCATGAGCGGTGCTTCGTAAAGATAGGGGATAGTGATGTTCTCGATTACGCAGTCGGGCTTAACGTTGCAGAACATGGAAATCTTCTTGAAGATGGATTCCTCAAGCGGCTCGTCACAGCGAAGAACAATGATGTCGGGACGGATTCCCATTCCCTGAAGCTCCTTGACGGAGTGCTGAGTGGGCTTTGATTTATGCTCGTCCGAACCGCGGAGGAACGGAACAAGTGTAACGTGAATGAAAAGGCTGTTTTCCTTGCCGACCTCGAGCGATATCTGTCTTACCGCCTCGAGGAACGGCTGGCTCTCGATGTCGCCGATCGTGCCGCCGATCTCGGTGATAACAACGTCTGCATCGGTCTTTTTACCTACACGGTAAACAAAATCCTTGATCTCGTTTGTAATGTGAGGAATTACCTGAACCGTTGAGCCGAGGTATTCGCCGCGGCGCTCCTTGTTGAGCACGTTCCAGTAAACCTTACCTGTTGTGAGGTTTGAATACTTGTTAAGGTTTTCGTCGATGAAGCGCTCGTAGTGACCGAGGTCAAGATCGGTCTCCGCGCCGTCCTCCGTGACGTAAACCTCGCCGTGCTGATACGGGCTCATTGTGCCCGGGTCAACGTTGATGTAGGGGTCGAGCTTCTGTGCGGCAACCTTGAGTCCTCTTGCTTTGAGAAGTCGTCCGAGCGAAGCCGCAGTAATTCCCTTGCCGAGACCCGAAACAACGCCGCCTGTTACAAAGATGTATTTTGTCATAATTGTCCCTCCGTTTATTTATAAGTCAAAATTATATTTTCCGCTATTTTTCGCCGTGTAACGCACCTGTCCATCGCTTGCTTTTCAATATAGCGGTGCGCCTCGGGCTCTGTCATTTTAAGCTGTTCTATCAAAAGGCATTTTGCCCTGTTTACTATTCTTATTTCTTCGATTTTTTCTTCGACCGAGGCATTTTTTCTTTCCATTATCCTCAGCCGCTCTCTTGTTGAGCAAAGCATCTGAACGGATTGCATTATCATCGACGGCGAGGTGGGCTTGGATATTGTCAGAACGCCGTATTGCATTACCTTTGACGTAATGTCGGAATAATGCTCCGCCTTGACGAAAAGCAAAACTCCCGCACTGCTCTTTTGGCAGATATCAAGCGCAAGCTTTGTTCCGAATTCATCACGAAGCGGCGAGTTGATAATTACAATATCAAACTCACGTTCAAGCAGCTTTCGCCTTGCCTGTGCAACGTCGGATGCCGTTTCGATCGGCTCAAACATTTTTTCGGGGAGCATGTCGAGCATCGGTCGGACGAATTTATCCGACGACGAAACTATCAGAACTTTGTAGGCATGTTGTGCAAAATCCATTCGGCTCCCCTCCTTTTGTTTATTTTAAGCTCTTTACTTGCAATAATTATCTATGATCGACTCGGGCAGATGCTCCTTCACAAAATCGCTTTCTCTTGCCGCCTTGCCTGCGCTGAAAATGTCGCTCGGCAGGGTCTTAAATTTTTTGGTGACCTCCTCGGGTGCACTGAAAAGATTTATGTCCGCCATCTCGGGAAGCTCAGTTTTGTTTTTTATGCCGTCAAGTCCTGCGTAAATCAGCAGTGCAAAGGCAAGATACGGGTTGCACATCGGGTCGGGCGAACGGAGCTCGGCTCTCTTGTATTCGCCGTCTGCGGCAGGAATACGGACAAGCTGCGAGCGGTTCTCGCTTGACCATGAAATGTACCTCGGAGCCTTATTGCTTCCGAAACGCTTGTAGGAATCCGACGTTGTATTGAGAAATGCCGTTATCTCGCAGATATGATCAAGAATTCCTGCGATAACATAAGGCATGATTTCCTCGCCGTCCTCGGACTTTGCCGAAAGGTTGATGTGCATGCCGTTGCCCGGCATTGATTCAAGCGGCTTCGGCGAAAAATCCGCCTTGAGACCGTTCCTTGCGGCTATCGTATTGACTACCGCCTTGAACGTTACCGCATTGTCTGCGGCTGTGAGCGGCTCGGAATACCTGAAATCTATCTCATTCTGACCCGGACCCTCCTCGTGGTGGGAGCTTTCGGGTCTTATGCCCATTCTTTCAAGGGTGAGGCAAACCTCACGGCGCACGTTTTCACCCTTGTCGTCGGGGGCGATGTCCATGTAGCCTGCATTGTCATATGGGATTTTAGTCGGCTTGCCGTCCTCGTCGCAGGTAAAAAGGTAGAATTCCATTTCGGGGCCGAAGGCAAAGCTTACGCCCTCATTCTTGGCATCTGCAATTGCCTTTTTGAGAATTGCTCTCGTGTCCGAGCCGAACGGCGTGCCGTCAAGACGGGTAATTGAGCAGAACATTCTGACAACTCTGCCGTGATCGGGTCTCCATGGGAGAACGGCGATCGTTGACGGGTCGGGGTGGAGCAAAAGATCGGAATGAACGTCACAGCCGAAGCCCGATATTGCCGAAGCGTCAATTGCTATTCCGTAATGGAACGCTCTTTCAAGCTCATCGGGCATGACGGAAATGTTCTTCTGCTTGCCGTAGATATCCGTGAATGCAAGACGGATGAACTTAACGTCCTCTTCCTCAATATATTGCATTATTTCATCGGGTGAATATTTCATAACAGTTACCTACCTTTTTCAGTTTGCAACGTACATCTGTTTATATGGTTTTTTGCTGTCGGGAGTTATCACGGTGAATTTCTCACTCGTCAGCTCGTTTATATCAAAATTAAAGTAATCGCAGTAGTTTTCAATGAACGGCATTATCTCAGCCATGTCATCGTCAGATGCATCTCTGAGCGTTACCTGGCTCGGAAATTTAATTCCTTCGACCGAGCCTCGGAGAACCATTTTGCCACCGTGCATTCCCGTGCAGGGGAAATTGCCGACCGTCGGCTTGCCGTCGGTGTTCCTGCCGAGAATAATTATCAAACCGCCTGCCTGATATTCACCGAGAAAGCTTCCCGTTCTGCCGCCGATAACGATTATCGGCTTCTTGTCACGGTACTCCTTCATATGGATTCCCGCACGGTAGCCTGCGTTGCCCTTGACGTAAATTTCGCCGCCTCGCATGGCATAGCCTGCCGTGTCGCCGATACTGCCGTGGATAATTATTTTTCCGTCATTCATCGTGTCTCCGACTGCGTCCTGTGCATTGCCGTTGACGGTGATTTGTGCGCCGTTGAGGTAAGCGCCGAGCGCATTGCCCGGAATGCCGTCAATTTTGACATTGCCTTTTGCAAGACCGTCGGCGATGAATCTTTGACCTAAGCAGTTCTCGATTTTGCAATCACCGTCCGAGCTTTTTATAAGCTCATTAAGAGCCGTATAATCAAGCCCTTTTGCATCTATCAACATATTATATCACACCTTTTATTTTAATTTAAAGTATTTGTTAAAAATTTTTTTGCCTTTCGGAAAGTTTTTTACTCTCCTGCGTGTGATATTCCGAGAATTTCAAGCTCCTTCTCGGTCAAGCCTATTCCTCTGAGCATGAGACGGTTACCCTTGAGCGCTTCGATTGAGTTGATACCCATGCCGCCCATGATCTCTTTCATTTCACGCTGCCATGCCGTCATGAGGTTGACAAGATTGTTGCATGCCGTTTCGGGGTCAAGTCTTGCAACGAGCTCGGGAACCTGAGTTGCGATGCCCCAATTGCATTTGCCCGATTGGCAGTTACGGCAGAGGTGACAGCCCATTGCAATAAGTGCGGCGGTTGCAATATAGCACGCATCCGCTCCGAGGGCTATTGCCTTGACAACGTCTGCGGCGCTTCTGATACTGCCGCCTGCAATGAGCGAAACGCTGTTTCTTATGCCCTCGTCTCTCAGCCTTTGGTCAACTGCGGCGAGCGCAAGCTCAATCGGAATACCGACGTTGTCTCGAATTCTTGTCGGTGCGGCTCCCGTACCTCCTCGGAAGCCGTCAATTGCAATCATGTCCGCTCCGCTTCGTGCAATTCCGCTTGCAATGGCGGCGATATTGTGAACTGCGGCAACCTTGACTATGATCGGCTTTTGGTAGTTTGTCGCTTCCTTTAAGGAATAAACAAGCTGACGTAAATCTTCAATCGAATATATATCGTGGTGCGGAGCGGGGGAGATGGCGTCCGAACCCTCGGGAATCATTCGTGTGCAGGCAATATCTCCTACCGTTTTTGTCCCGGGAAGATGTCCGCCGATGCCCGGCTTTGCACCCTGTCCCATTTTGATTTCTATTGCCGCACCTGCATTGAGGTATCCCTCGTGAACACCGAAACGACCCGACGCAACCTGAACAACGGTGTTTTCGCCGTAGCAGTAAAAGTCCTCATGCAGTCCGCCCTCGCCTGTGTTGTAGCAGATTCCGAGAAGCTCGGCGGCTTTAGCAAGGCTCTTGTGAGCGTTATAGCTGATTGAGCCGTAGCTCATTGCCGAGAACATGACGGGCATTGCCAGCTCAAGCTGAGGCGGAAGCTTGGTATCAAGAGTACCGTCGGGATTTCTTTTAATTTCCGACGGCTTTTTGCCGAGGAAAACCTTTGTTTCCATCGGTTCACGCAACGGGTCAATCGGTGGATTGGTAACCTGCGAAGCATTGATAAGTATTCTGTCCCAGTAGACGGGCAGAGGCTTCGGATTGCCCATTGACGAGAGAAGAACTCCGCCGCTGTCGGCTTGCTTATAGATTTCTTTTATTGTATCGCTTGTCCAGTTTTCGTTCTCTCTGAAGCAGCAGTCGTTTTTAACGATTTTCAAAGCTCTTGTCGGGCAGTAGGTGACGCATCTGAGACAGTCGACACATTTTGTTTCGTCGCTGATCATTGCTTTAAGATCGGCATTATAGGAGTGGACGCCGTTTGCACACTGCTTTTCGCAGATTCGGCAGTTTGTACAGCGAGACGGATTTCTTATTATTTCAAAATCCGAGGTAAGATATGACGGGAACATCAGTAAGCACCCTCCTTTACCCTGATTATTATGGGCTCGCCGCCGGCAGGAGAATATATTTCGCCTGCATCCGGAGCCATTGCACGGATCGCAGCTTCCTCACTTGCGATATATACTTTATCATCTTTTTCGGCAGTAACCATCGAACGAAGCTTGAGACGGTCGTTGAGAGCCATAAGCCCGCCCTCAAAGCCCAATACAATAGAAAAAGGACCCGTAATCAAAAGGCTTGAATACATTTTTCTGAGATATGCGTGCTCTTCGGCTTCTTCTTCGCTCATTCCCTCAATTGTGCTCCAGAACGGAGCGGCAATGACCGAAGCAGTCTCTTTAAGCGAGAGACCCTGACGGCGAATAAGATAGTCGGCAATATAGGTTATTACCTCGGTATCGGTCTGAAGTGTGCATTTGTAGCCGAACATTTCAATATATCGGCGGTTTGCATCATATGATGAAATTTCGCCGTTATGAACAACGGAAAAATCAAGGAGCGAAAACGGGTGAGCTCCGCCCCACCAGCCGGGGGTATTGGTCGGATATCTGCCGTGAGCCGTCCATGAATATCCTTCATATTCCTCAAGTCGGTAAAATCTGCCGACATCCTCGGGGAAACCTACAGCTTTGAAGCAACCCATGTTTTTGCCGCTTGAAAAAACATATGCTCCCTTGATACGGGTATTGATATCCATAACGGTTCTCGCAACATAGGTCTTTTCGTCAAGCTGAAGCCTTGAAAGAACCGAGGCAAACGGTGCAACGAAATAGCGCCAGATATAGGGAACATCTGTTATCTCGGGGATTTTTCTTATCGGTACGGACTCTGCCTTGACAATTTCAAAGTTCTCCTTTAAAAAGCGTTCACATTCAACCCTTGAATCGTTATTGTCAAAGAAAATGTGAAAAGCATAAAAGTCACGGTATTCGGGATAAATTCCGTAGCCTGCGAAGCCTCCGCCGAGTCCGTTGGAGCGGTCGTGCATCGGAAGCATACTTTTAATAATATCCTCACCGGTCATTTTGTTGCCGTCCCTTGATATAACCGCCGAAACAGCACAGCCTGACGGAATACGTATCTCTCCCTCTCTTTTCATGGCAGACCTTCCTTTCTGTAAAGAAAAAGACGTCCATTCCGACAGGGGTCAGCGAGACCCTTGTCCGAATGAACGCCTTTGCTCATTGATACGGCATTTTAACATATTATCGGAATTTTGTCAACGATATTGAGATTGCGGCAAGCCTGCAAACCGACGAAAAAAGCACGGATTTCTTAAAGACATTTATTTATATTGACTTTAATATAATGTAGGGGAGTGGATATAAAATGAGAAAAACTATCCTGATTGTGCTTCTTACGGCTTTGATTTTGGCTTGCTGTTCATGCTCTGCCGAGAAAAAAGCGGCAAATACCGATGCCAAAAACGGAATTTTAGAGGAATACAGAGCGGTGCTCATTGAAAAAATTTACCGTTACGGCAACGGCAAGCCCGATGAACTGCCGATGTATTCGCTCTTTGACCTTGACAGTGACGGTACAGCTGAATTGCTAGTCTGGGATATTCGGGTCGCATCATCCACTTTTCGGGATATATATGTTTATCGCTATAATTCACTTACGGGCAGAGCGGAGCACGTCGGCACAATGCTTGATTTTACGGGTCATTCTCTGATTACGGCGGCTCATGACGGCAAGGGCATAGTCATTGCGATCCGTGACGCAGGCATGCAGGATAAAATCACCGAATACAGGCTCATTGACGGCAGGCTCGCTCCGTTCGTTCTGCTCGAGCGCACCGACGAGACATCGCAGGAGTGGTACGATAAAACCGTTTCGCCCGAGTATAACAGCGGAGTAACACTTGAAACGGCAAACACATATGATATTCTTGAAAGCAAATTCGACTGATTTCCGCAGGAAAATAAAAAATCAAAAAATTTTTTAAAAAAGGGTTGACAAAATATTTTTTTGCGTTATAATGTCGGCATAAAGGCAATGGCGTCTGGGAGCAAAGGAGCTCTCTGACGCCTTTTTTATTGCTTATAGCACGCCGTTTTCGGCGTTGAAACGTCTTGAAATACAAGTGTATGTCTGCGACGTTTCGCCTTGAAACCGACGCACTCTAAGCAATAAGAAATAGAATAGACAAGAAACAATGTTTATAGCACGTCGTTTTCAGCGTTAGGTCGGTTTGAAATTGATGTGTGCTAAAAGACATATTTACAATACAACAGTATATTTAACGGGGCAACGGCGTCTCATGACAGTATCATGGACTCTCTGCCCCGTTTTTAATTTTTAATTTAATGTTAAAGGAGTGTTGGTTATGAAAACCGTACCGGAGTATTTCGGAAGTCTTGTTTTTGACGACAGGGTGATGAAAGCTAATTTGTCAACAAGCGTTTACCGTTCGCTTAAAAGAACCATTGACGAGGGCAGAAGCCTTAATCCCGATGTGGCAAACGCAGTCGCAGAAGCAATGAAAGACTGGGCGGTCGCACACGGTGCAACTCATTTCACACACTGGTTCCAGCCTCTTACGGGTATCACGGCTGAGAAGCACGACAGCTTCATCTCTCCCGCTCCCGACGGCAGAGTAATCATGGAATTCTCGGGCAAGGAGCTCATTAAGGGCGAGCCCGACGCATCTTCCTTCCCCTCAGGCGGACTTCGTGCAACATTTGAAGCAAGAGGCTATACCGCATGGGATCCCACATCATACGCATTTATCAAGGGTAATACCCTTTGCATTCCCACCGCTTTCTGTTCATACGGCGGTGAGGCACTTGATAAGAAAACACCGCTTCTTCGTTCAATGCAGGCTCTTAACAAGCAGGCAATGAGAATCCTCAAGCTCTTCGGCAACGATGATGTAAAGTGTGTTCGCACCTCCGTCGGTCCGGAGCAGGAATACTTCCTTGTTGATAAGGAAATGTATGAGAAACGTAAGGATTTGAAGTTCACGGGCAGAACCCTTTTCGGAGCAAAGCCGCCGAAGGGTCAGGAAATGGACGATCACTATTTCGGCGTTATCAAGCCGAGAGTTGCCGAGTACATGGCGGACCTCAACGAGGAACTTTGGAAGCTCGGTATCCTTGCAAAGACAGAGCATAACGAGGTTGCTCCCGCTCAGCATGAGCTCGCTCCGATTTATTCGACAACCAACATCGCTACGGATCACAACCAGATCACAATGGAGATCATGCAGAAGGTTGCCGCAAAGCACGGCCTTGTATGTCTCCTTCACGAGAAGCCGTTCGCCGGTGTAAACGGCAGCGGCAAGCACAACAACTGGTCAATGGCAACCGACACGGGCGTAAACCTTCTTACCCCGGGTGAAACTCCTTATGAGAATGCTCAGTTCCTGCTTTTCCTTTGCGCAGTTATCAAGGCGGTTGACGATTATCAGGATCTTCTTCGTCTTTCCGTTGCAACAGCAGGTAACGACCACAGACTCGGTGCAAACGAAGCACCGCCGGCAGTCGTTTCTATCTTCCTCGGCGATGAGCTTACAGAGGTTCTTGAAGCAATCGAGAGCGACAAGCCGTACAGCGGAGCAGAAAAGACAGTTATGAAGCTCGGCGTTCATGTTCTTCCGAAGTTCTTCAGAGACACGACGGACAGAAACCGTACTTCGCCGTTTGCTTTCACGGGCAACAAGTTTGAATTCCGTATGCTTGGCTCGGCAAACAGCATTGCCTGCACAAACATCATGCTCAACGCCGCAGTTGCAGAGAGCCTTAAGATTTACGCAGACCGTCTTGAGGGCGTTGATGATTTTGAGACAGCTCTCCATGACATGATTAAAAAGACCATCAAGGATCACAAGAGAATTATCTTCAACGGCAACGGCTACGACGACGCATGGATCAAGGAAGCTACGGAAAAGAGAGGACTTCTCAACCTCCGCACAACTCCCGATGCACTTCCGACCCTGCTTGAGAAGAAGAACGTTGATATGCTTACGGCTCATAAGATCTTCTCACCTGCCGAAATCGTATCACGTTACGAAATCACTCTTGAGAACTATTGCAAGACAGTAAACATCGAGGGCAACACAATGGTTGACATGGCAAGGAAAGAAATCATTCCCGCCGTTGAAAAGTATGTTTCCGATATTGCAACAGCTTACAGCGCAAAGAAGAATTCCGTTGCAGGAATTTCCGTAAAGTATGAGGAGGATATGCTCAAGAAGCTTTCCGTTCTCGTTGACGAAATGGATGCGGCAACAAAGGAACTCGAGCTTGCCCTTGTTAAGTACAATACCATCAAGGATATCACCGAGGCTTCCGAGGCGATCCGTGATGACGTAATTCCGAAGATGTCCGTCCTTCGTATCGCCTGCGATGAGGCAGAGACGATCACGGCAGAGAGCTACTGGCCGTTCCCGACCTACGGCGATCTCCTCTTCGGCGTAAAATAAACAACTCCTTATTGATTTATCCTTTCTCGGTATCGTGTCCCTTTTGCATTTGCGAAAGGGACAGTCAGATACCAAGACGATGATTGATAAGATAATAAATAAAGACGATAATGCTAAAGGCGCTTGAGTCGGAAGAAGTAATGCAGAGGTTCACTCTCAGAGAGTGCGGAACGGTGGAAGCCGCACAGCGGAAGCTGCACGAATAACATCCGACGAGCTTCGAGCCGAAAGATTTTTGAGTAGGTGAGACGGAGGTCAACCGTTATGATGACAGGGTCTTGACAGAGACCCCAAAGAACAAAAATAGGTGGCACAGCGGGTTACGGCACCTGCCCTATTCTATGCTGAAAAAAATTCACGGAGGATTTTATTATGTGTTCAATTATGGGTTACTGCGACAGCTGTGACGATTTTGAGAAATTTAAAAAAGGATTTGACAAGACGGTATCCAGAGGCCCCGATGACAGCCGTATCGTTGATACAGGCAAGGGTCTTTTAGGCTTTCACCGTCTTTCTATTATGGGACTGACCCCCGAAGGAATGCAGCCGTTTGAGCTTGACGGCAGCTATGCAATCTGCAACGGTGAGCTTTACGGCTTTGAGAAAACAAAGGAAGAGCTTAGCAAGAAATATACATTTAAGAGCGGCTCGGACTGCGAGATCATTCTCCCGATGTACCGTGAGTACGGCGTCGATATGTTCAAAATGCTTGACGCAGAGTTTGCAATGATCATCTACGACGCAGAAGCAGGCGAGTACATAGCCGCAAGAGACCCTATCGGTATCAGACCGCTTTATTACGGCCATGATGAAAAGGGTACGATCGTTTTCGCAAGTGAGGCAAAGAACCTTGTGGAAATGTGCAAGGACATTATGCCGTTCCCTCCGGGACACTATTACAAGGGCGGCGAATTCCATTGCTACTGCGATATTGCTGCAGTTGATAAGGTTAGCTACGATTCGCTTGATGAGATTTGCTCAAAGATTCATGATAAGCTCGTTGCAGGCGTTGAAAAAAGACTTGTTGCAGACGCAAAGGTTGGTTTTCTTCTTTCCGGCGGACTTGATTCCTCACTTGTGTGTGCGATCGCTCAGAAAAAGAGCGACAAGCCGATTCGTACATTTGCAATCGGCATGAGCGAGGACGCAATCGACCTCAAGTATGCAAAGCAGGTTGCGGACTATATCGGCAGTGACCATACCGAGGTCATCATGACGAAACAGCAGGTTCTCGATTCGCTTGACGATGTTATCCATCTTCTCGGCACATTTGATATCACGACTATCCGTGCTTCGATGGGTATGTATCTTCTTTGCAAATGGATTCATGAGAACACGGATATCAGAGTTCTTTTGACGGGTGAAATTTCCGATGAGCTTTTCGGCTACAAGTACACAGACTTTGCTCCGTCAGCCGAGGAGTTCCAGAAGGAATCGCAAAAGAGAATCCGTGAGCTTCATATGTACGATGTTCTTCGTGCCGACCGTTGTATTTCGGTCAACAGCCTTGAAGCCCGTGTTCCGTTCGGCGATCTTGATTTTGTAAAATATGTAATGTCCGTTGATCCCGAGAAGAAGCTCAACAAGTACGGTAAGGGCAAGTATCTGCTTCGTCACGCATTTGAGGGCGATTATCTTCCGCACGATATTCTTTACCGTGAGAAGGCAGCTTTCTCCGATGCCGTAGGCCATTCAATGGTTGACTACCTCAAGGAGTTCGCAAGCACATATTATACCGACGAGGAATTCGCCGAGAAGTGCGAAAAGTACGACCACGCAAAGCCGTTCACTAAGGAATCGCTTCTTTACAGAGAGATTTTTGAAAAGTATTATCCGGGTCAGTCGCAGATGATAGTTGACTTCTGGATGCCCAACAAGAGCTGGGAGGGCTGTGACGTAAACGACCCGTCCGCAAGAGTTCTTTCAAACTACGGCGACAGCGGTAAATAAAATAACGAGCAGTGACGAACAAACCGTCACTGCTTTTTTCGGGAAAAAGTATTCATAGCTTCCCCCAGCGTAGCAACCCGCGTTCAAAGGAAATCTTATCTGACTTTAGAAAAACCCCTCAGTCAGCTTCGCTGCCAGCTCCCCTAAAAGGGAGCCAAGAGGTTTATGCTGACTTTTTCTTGCCTCCCATGCAGGGGAGGTGGCACGACGAAGGAGTGACGGAGGGGTTATTTATGAAATAAAAGAGAATGGATAAAAACGAGGAGAAAGTATATCTCTTATTTTTAAAGCAATTTCTCCGGGGATTTTTCTGTGACCAAAAAAAGTACAAGACGCCATAATTATTCCTCCATAAATGTCTACCCAAATATGGGTAATTTGTGTAAAACTACATATTATCATTATATTAACCCGTAAAAGGGTAGGATATAATGAGGTGAAGATATGGAGTATGGCGAGCTGTATATAAACAGGATAAAATCGCTTTGCAATAAAAGGGAAATATCAATCAACAAGCTTGCGACCATGAGTGATGTTAAGCAGTCAACCTTGGATAACATTGTGAGAGGAGAGACGAAAAATCCTCGGGTCAAAACCTTGCATAAGATTGCGATTGCATTTAATATGACTCTTTCTGAATTTCTTGATTTTGAAGAGCTTAACGATTTTAGCTTTGACGATAATGATGACGAATAAAAACGCTGTATCGGTTGTGCGCCGGTACAGCATTTCTTTTTATTCCGTTGTTGCGGTGTCTGACATGAGGTTGAGCGCTTTCACGGGGTCAACCGCCTTGTCCTCGACCGAGGTCTCAAGGTGGACGTGAACTCCGTCCTCTTTTTCAATCGGTATCTGAGTTACCGTACCGATAATCTGTCCCTGCTTGACCGTTGTTTCGGCCTTCAGCTCGGATTTGATTCCGCAGTATTTCGCCTTCAGCCCGTTGCCGTGCTCAATTTCGATAACGTCGCCCCAAAGCGCATCGTTATAAACCGCCGTAACCGTTCCGTCATTTATCGCAACCGCGTTGTCGCCAACGTTGCCCTTGATGTCGATTCCGTCATGAACACGCCAGTCGTTCATCGTCTTTGAAAAAACAACGTTGCTTTCGCTGTAGCTTTTTGTTAGAGTTGAATCGAGGGGCAAAAGATATTTGCCCGTGTACGGTCGGTTTAAATCGTTGACGGTTGATTTTTCCGTCTGCTCCGCGGCGGTGGTGTTTCGCTCGTCGGGTATACCCGTCTGCGGCTTGTTGGCAATGTGGTCGGCTGTCGTTTTTTCGCCGACCGTGACAGTATATAATCCGCTCTCGCCGTTATCGGGTACGACGTTTTTAATTTTTGAAAGATTATATATCACGGACGCAACACCTACAATTGCAAGCACAAGCGACATTGCAACGGCATAGAAAACCTTTGAATTTTGCCACCTGCTCTTTTTTTCATTCTTGTTATTCATGCTATCTCCTCCTGTTTTCGTTAAAAATAGTTTTGTCATTGTTTTTAAAAAATATTCTCTGAAATGATTGACAAATTTTATAGTCGGCGGTATTATAAGTAAGAAAAGTAATACTTGTATAACGGAGATGATATAATGGATAACGATAAGTTTATTGCAACTGTCAAGATAGGCCCAAAGGGACAGATAGTCATTCCGAAGGAGGTCAGAGATATTTTTGACCTCAAATCGGGTGATCTGCTCGTTTTGCTTGCCGATAAAAGCAGGGGAATCGCGCTCCAGCGAGCGGAATGTCTGAACGATATTGTTCAATCTATTGCTAAAGGTGTTGAGAAAGATGGAAATTCTGAGGGTTGACGGACTTTGTAAGAAATACCCCGAGTTTGAGCTGAAAAACGTTTCTTTCAAGGTCGAGAGCGGACAGATAATGGGCTTCGTCGGCAGGAACGGCGCAGGTAAAAGCACAACGATAAAGGCAATGCTTAATATGATTCATGCCGATGCGGGCTCGGCGGAAATTCTCGGAATGAGCGTTGCCGAAAACGAAACCGAGTGCAAGAAAAATATTGGCGTTGTGCTCGGCGGAATAAATTTTTATCCCAAGAAAAAGCTTTTTACAATTAAAAATACCGTAAGGTCATTTTACGGCGACAAGTGGGACGAGGAAAAATATCTGAAATATATCAAGCTCTTTGAAATTGATGAAAAAAAGACCGCCGATCAGCTCTCAACGGGCATGAAGATAAAGTTCATGATTGCCATTGCGCTGTCGCACGGTGCAAAGCTGTTGATTTTCGATGAGCCGACGAGCGGACTTGACCCCGTTTCCCGTGACGATATCTGCAACCTTTTTAAAAGCCTTGTCAAAAGCGGCGAGCGTGCGATTTTCTTCTCGACGCACATCATTTCGGACATCGAAAAGTGCGCAACTCACGTTACATATATTCACAACGGCGAAATTGCAGAATCAACATCGGTTGAAGATATGCTGAATAAATATTCCTATCTCAAGGAGGACGGCAAGCCGACGCTTGAGGATATTATTGTCAGCCTGGAAAGGACGGATTACGATGACAAAATATTTGATTAAAAAAGAATTTTTGCTCACGGCGCATCCGATGACATATGTGTTTGCGTTTTTCGGCATAATGCTGATGATCCCGAGCTATATTTATTATGTGGCATTCTTTTACGTTACACTCGGCATTTTCTTTGCCTTTATGAACGGGCGCGAAAACAAGGATACATACTTCGATGCGATTTTGCCCGTTTCAAAAAAGGACACAGTGAAAGCCAAGGTCGCTTTTGTGTGGATAGTTGAGAGCGTGTCGGTCATTTTTGCTATTCCGTTTGCAATTCTCAGTCAAAGGCTCAATCCGAACGGCTCAAACCTTGCGGGAATTGAAGCCAATGCTGCATTCTTCGGCTTGTCGCTGATAATGCTTGCACTGTTCAATTCTGTTTTTCTCAATGAATATTTCAAGACGGCGTACAAGGTCGGCAAGGCATTCATTTTCGGCTCAATTGCGGTTTCCGTATTTGTCGGACTGGCGGAAACTGCGGATCATCTGCCCGTAATCGGCGATTATCTTGAGGGTGCACACGGACAGCTTGTTCAGCTTCCGCTGCTTTTTGTTGGAATTGCTGTGTTTGCGATATCATTTTTTGTAACAAACATACAATGTGCAAAAAAATACGAAAAAGTTGATTTATAGTAAAAAAACTCTTGATTTTTGCGTCGCATTGTGTTATTATGTGAAAAATTAAACATGCGGATCGAAAGATCCACCAATGGTAGAGGCGCATCGAGCTATCAGTAGCAGATACTATTCAAGGTCTTAGCAGGACTTACGGTATCGGTGAAAGGAGCCGTTGCCGAAGGCAGCCGAGGCTGAAGGCTGTGCTGGTATGTCGGAATAAGATCCGCCGTACTGTCGCTTATTTTGCGGAGAGCTATCTTTAAACTTTGATGTTCATAGAAACATCGGAGCAGTTTGAACTATAAAGGTAGCCGAAGCGTTCGGTTACCTTTTATTTTTTGCGAAAAATATGCGTGCCATGAGAGATAATAACATAAGGAGTGTTTGAAATGACAGAAAACAGCATTTTCAGAGGAGCGGCAACAGCGCTCATCACACCGCTCACAGCGGACGGAATTGATTACGAAAATTTCGGCAGACTTATTGATTGGCAGATCGAATCGGGCATTGACGGTCTTGTAATCTGCGGCACCTCGGGTGAGGGCTCAACCCTCAGCGACAAGGAGCACAGAGAGGCTCTCGATTTTGCAATTCAGAGAGCCGACGGCAGAGTTCCGATGATTGCAGGAACAGGCTCAAACGATATCGCCTACGGTATCGACCTTACAAAGTTTGCCTGCGAGATCGGCTACGATGCGGTTCTCGTGGTTACTCCCTATTACAATAAGGCGACCCAGAACGGACTTATTAAGTCATATATGGCAACCGCCGACGCAAGCTCAAAGCCCTGTATTCTTTACAATGTTCCGTCAAGAACAGGCGTAAACATTGAGCCTGCGACCTATGACATACTTGCAGATCACCCGATGATCCAGGGCATCAAGGAGGCTAACGGCAACATCGCAAAGATCGTTGAGACCATGTCGATCGTCGGCGACAGACTTGACCTCTATTCGGGCAACGATGACGAAATCGTTCCGCTTCTTTCGGTAGGCGGTTCGGGCGTTATCTCTGTTCTTTCCAACGTTTTCCCGAAGGAAACATCACTTATGTGCAAGAAGTTCTTTGACGGCGACACAAAGGGTGCGCTTGAGCTTCAGTTTAAGTATTTCAAGCTCATCAAGGCTCTTTTCTCAGAGGTCAACCCGATCCCCGTTAAGGCGGCAATGGCTGCAATGGGCTTCTGCGAGGATTATCTCAGACTTCCGCTTACTCCGATGGAGGATGCACACAAGGAGGTTCTTCTTCAGTGCATGAGAGAGCAGGGACTTAACGTATGATTAAGGTTTTGATTAACGGCGCCTGCGGCAGAATGGGCTGCGAGGTTGAAAAGCTTGTTGATGCGGCGGAGGACATGAAGGTTGCCGCCAAGGTTGACAAGATGGCTGACAAAAGCGGCTGTTACAGCGATATAAATGATTTTGACGGCGAAGCCGATGTTATAATCGACTTTTCCAACCACCTCGGAACGGCGGAGCTTCTTGACTATGCGGTTAAGAAGAATATCCCGACAGTCATCGCAACCACGGGTCACACCGATGAGGAGCTTGAAATTATCGGCGAAGCGGCGAAGAGAATTCCCGTTTTCCATTCGGCAAACATGTCGCTCGGCGTTGCACTTCTCGTTGAGCTTGCAAAGCGCACGGCGGAGGTCATGCCCGATGCGGATATTGAAATCGTCGAGACACACCACAACAGGAAGCTTGACGCTCCGAGCGGAACGGCTCTCATGATTGCAAAGGAGCTTAAAAAGGTTCGTGAAAAGGCTAAATTTGTCCTCGGCAGGTCGGGTAACGGCAAGCGTGAGCCTGATGAAATCGGTATCAGCGCAGTCAGACGAGGAAACATAGTCGGAATTCATGAGGTCTATGTTTCGACCGACAGCCAGACGATAACCCTCAAGCATGAGGCTTATTCAAGGGCACTCTTTGCAGAGGGCGGAATTTCGGCGGCGAGGTTTATTCTCGGCAAGCCGGCAGGACTTTACGATATGAACAGCATTGTTACAGAATAATTATTCCGTGAGAAAGGATAATATATTATGATAAGAATTGGTATTGCAGGTTACGGCAACCTCGGCAGGGGTGTTGAGGCGGCGGTCAAGAATTCCGATGATATGGAGCTTGTAGCCGTTTTCACTCGCAGAGATCCCGAGAGTGTTCAGATAAAGACAGAGGGAGCAGGCGTTTACAGCTTCGATAAGATAGCGGATTTTAAGGATAAGATCGACGTTATTGTGAACTGCGGCGGCAGTGCGACCGACCTCCCGAAAACAACTCCGATGATAGCCGAGAATTTCAGCGTCATTGACAGCTTTGACACACACGCAAGAATTCCCGAGCATTTTGCCAACGTTGATGCAAAGGCGAAGGCAGGCAACAATATTGCGATTATTTCCGTCGGCTGGGATCCGGGCCTTTTCTCCCTTAACCGACTTTACATGAATGCTGTTCTCCCGAACGGCAAGGATTATACATTCTGGGGCAGAGGAGTAAGTCAGGGTCACTCCGACGCTATACGCAGAATCGACGGCGTTGTTGATGCAAGGCAGTACACCGTTCCCGTTGAGAGCGCAGTCGAAAGAGTAAGAAACGGTGAGAATCCCGAGCTTACAACGAGAGAAAAGCACACGAGAGAGTGCTACGTCGTTGTTGAGGAGGGTGCGGACAAGGCAAGGATCGAGAATGAGATAAAGACTATGCCGAACTATTTCTCGGATTACGATACAACGGTAAATTTCATTTCTCTCGATGAGCTGAAAGCCAACCACAGCGGAATTCCGCACGGCGGCAGTGTTATCAGAAGCGGTCGCACAGGCTTTGACCTCGGCACAAAGCACACGATTGAGTACAGCCTCAAGCTTGAATCGAATCCCGAATTTACGGGCAGCGTTCTTGCCGCTTATGCAAGAGCCGCTTATAAGCTCAAGGCAAAGGGCGAATCGGGCTGCCGCACGGTATTCGACATCGCGCCTGCGCTTCTTGTTGATATGGACGGCGAAGAAATCAGAGCGCACATGCTGTAATTTGCACAACAGAAAGGATTTTTAAAATGATTTGCGACAATCTCGGAATAAATGAAAAGGGACACCTTACTTTTGCAGGCAGAGACACGGTCGAGCTTGCCGAAAAGTACGGCACACCGGCATATATAATGGACGAAGAAAAAATCAGGGAGAAGTGCCGAATTTACAAAACAGCTATGGCTGAGTATTTCGGCGGAGAATCTTTCCCTCTTTTTGCCAGCAAATCATTGTGCTTCAAGCAGATATACAGAATCATGAAAGAAGAGGGCATGGGCATTGACGTCGTTTCCCCGGGTGAGCTTTACACAGCGGCGGTTGCAGGCTTTCCTCTCGAAAATGCCTATTTTCACGGCAACAACAAAACGGGCAACGATATAGCCTATGCGATGGATAATTCAATCGGATATTTTGTCTGCGATAACTGCGACGAGCTTCGTGCGATTGACCGCCATGCTAAAAAGAGGGGAATCAAGCAGAAAATTCTGCTCCGTCTCACTCCCGGCATTGACCCTCATACCCATGCGAAAATCTCCACGGGTAAGGTCGATTCCAAGTTCGGCACGGCAATTGAAACAGGTCAGGCGGACGAGCTTGTAAGGCTTGCGCTTTCGCTTGATAATATTGAGCTGAGGGGCTACCACTGCCACATCGGTTCGCAGATTTTTGAGTACAAGCCGTTCAGCGACGCCGCAAAGATAATGATTGACTTTATCGCAAAGGTCAAGAATGAGCAGGGCTACGAGGCTCAGACGCTCAACATCGGCGGCGGAATGGGTGTTCGCTATGTTGAGAGCGATCCCGAGATAGATTATGCGGCGAATATTAAAAGCCTTTCGGAAATATTTAAGGCGGAGTGCGCCGCAAAGGGCGTTAATATGCCGCAGATCCTCATGGAGCCCGGCAGAAGCATTGTTGCCGACGCAGGCATGACGCTTTACACCGTCGGTGCTAAGAAAGAAATTCCCGGCTTCAAGAACTATGTTTCAATTGACGGCGGAATGCCCGACAACCCGAGATATGCGCTTTATCAGTCGGAGTATACGGTCTGCGTTGCCAACCGAATGAATGAAAAGGCGGACTATGAGTGCACGATTGCGGGACGCTGCTGTGAGAGCGGCGACCTCATTCAGGAGGGGGTTAAAATCCCCGAGGCGCAGAGAGACGATATCCTTGCGGTTCTGACGACGGGTGCGTACAACTATGCGATGTCGTCCAACTACAATGCTATCACGAAGCCGCCTGTTATAATGCTCTCAAAGGACAGCGAATATGTCGCGGTTAAGCGTGAGAGCTTTGAGGACATGACTGCTTGTCAGATATAAAATGCAGGCTCAAAAAATACATGCTTTTTATGGTTTTGAAATTATGTTTGGCGACATATGAGCTTTGCATTTTTTGTGCGTAGCTTCGGCTGCGCACTTTTAATTTTTAAAAATAAAAAGCTGTCGCTTAAAAGACGAACGACAGCCTGACGATTTATAATCACAAAAAATACTGGATTTTTCACGTCAAAGATGATATAATAATTGTAGCCAAACAAAAACAGAATACATACCTAATATAGCGGCTTACATTTTGAAAAAATGCAAGCTCGATTCTGCATGCTATGTTAGGTAGAATGGTAGAGTTTTTGTTTGGCGACAGCTGAGCTTTGCGTTTTTTGTGCGCGGCTTCGGCTGCGCACTTTTTATTTATAGGGGGAATAGAAACGGATTTTTCCGAGAAGTTCAGAGCCGCAAGGCGTGCAAAAAAGCTGACCCAACAGCAGGTTGCGGAAAAATTAAAAATAGACCGTTCCGCTGTTGCTCATTACGAAAGCGGAACGGCCAGACCTCAATTTGATAATATCAAAAAGGTTTGCGAGCTTCTTGATCTCACCTATGAGGATTTATTTGACGAGTGATTTTTTCATATACCCATGCAGCGGCGAGACAAAGCGCGACCGTGAGAACAGATAAAAGAATGGAGACGGCTGTGTTGTCTCTCGGAATCGGCAAAAGGGAATAAAGCTGGATAGGGAATTTGTGCATCAGGAGTATCGGCATTGTGTGCCTGCCGATGTATGCCAATCCGTCCGCGCGGAGCAGACCTGCAAACAGACACCAGCCGAAAATACCGACAACGGCGGTCGGAATATAAAGCCAAAGCTTGCCGAAATCGTTCATTGCGAAATCCGTTTTTGAATTGAGCGTTGAGAGGAAAGCTCCGCCGAGGATAAGAAGCAGTGATGCGGCGGCTTTTATCCAAAAATTCGGAGTGAATCTCGCTTTCCCGTCCTTATAAAGCACCTGCATTGTGAGCATGCCGATTATAAAATACGGCGAAGCATTGACCGCCTGAATAATTCCGAACGGCGCATTGGGGTAAAGCCTTGTGCAATACAAGGCAATGACTGCCGCAACGGAAACAGCAAGAGAAATTACCGTAAAAATAATTTTGCCGCTGTTCTTGAAAACAAATTTTTTTATAACATAAGCAACCGAGAGCAGAACAAAAAGGCAGGGGAGAAACCAGAGCGGATTGTTCCACGGCATCAGTCCCGTTGACCTTGTTCCGAGCAACATTCCGATAAGGCATCGGCTCAGCGAAAGTCCGTCTCTGTGCAGAATCAGATTCTGAATCAAATAAACCGCGATGCTTATTACGGAAAAGGCAAGGTACGGAAGCAGAATTCTTTTCGCCTTGCTTTTGAAGAAGCCTTTCAGTGATTTATCGGCTGTAAACGTCAGCCCCGAAAGAAAAAAGAAAAGCGGAACATGGAACGAGAAGATGTAGCCGCAGAGCGCGTCGGACGGCAGAATATGGCCGAGCACGATGAAAAAAATCGCAATTGCTTTTGCGTTGTCTATCCATGCGATTCTTTGCGTTTTCACAGTTTCCCCTCCGTTTCATTACAGCATTTATAATAACAGTCCTCCCTTCGGAAAGGGAAGACTGTTTTTTATTTTTGTTTTCAAATGTTTATTTCGCCGATTGAAATTCTCAGAATGATGAGAGCGTCGGCGGAATTGATCTTACCGTCGCCGTTTGTGTCCGCATTTATCAGAGCCGAGCTGTCCATTACGCTTTCGTATCCGATGGAATATCTGAGAACGATCAGTGCGTCAGCTGAGTTTACCTTGCCGTCACCGTTGACATCGGCTGTTGCCTTTGAAACAAGCGTTGACGTCGATATGGTTTTGTGGCAAACGGTACATTCCTTATGCTTAAGACCTGTGTTGTAAATTGACGGTATTGTTGAATAAACCCATTCAACCTTATGGTCGGTTTTCGGAATCGACTCAGTGTAGCTATGGCCGCATTCGCATTTATAGGTTATAACTCCCGTCTCGGAGCAGGTAGCCTTTTTGGTGACTGTCTTTGTATATGAGTGAACATGAGAATTTGAGCTGCTGAGATTGATCGAATACATTATCCAGTTTATATCTCCGCACTCGGGACAGCCCCAGGAAATGTATGTTGTGGTGTTATGATGCGGATTGTTGTGAGCATAGTCCGTCATCATTCCGCTGTCGCCGTCACCGCAGAGGATGGCATGCTGGAAGGATTTACAGCTGTTGCAATAGTAGAATACGGGATCGCCCGGTGAAAGCTTACCGACATTGTCCTCAAAATAAATGTACGGCCCGCTGGTCGTGAGAACATAGGCTGTTCCGTAAGTACCCTTGAGCGCATAGAAAAGGTTGCCGACAGAGCGCTCCATGACGTTGATTCCGCCCGCCTTAAGGCAGTTGGAAACGAAGCCCGCGCAAAGCTCAATGCCGTTATCCCATGTGTCCTCGGCATATTTGAGCGCATTGTTCGGATTATATGCGGCGGCGCTTGCGTTGAAGCTGTTCATCGCAAAAGCCGATATGATCATTGTAAGGGCTATGATTACGGATAAAACTCTTTTCATGTTCCTTCCTCCGAGACTTTTTCGAATTCTTTTTAAAACAACAAGTCTATTATATCAACTTATTACAGTGTTGTCAATAAGTTACAATAAGTTACAGAAAAAATTCCGTTTTCAGGTATGTTTTACCGCCGAACAGGCTATATATATTATAAAAGGATAGTGAAAATCCACCGATAAGCAGTAAAATGAGCCGCAAAAGTTACTGTTTTTTATTAGTTCTGTAACTTTTTGTAACTTTTTAGGTTTTGCACAAAAAATCAGGGTCGGTAACCTTGGTAAAAACCAAATATCGGTAATTTTCGACCGAAAAATCTTTGATTGTGAAGAAATGATGGCAGACATTTTGTGAAAAATAAACAAAACTGTTTTGGATTTTCATTTGACAAATTGGGCATAGATTACTATAATAGGCAACGTTGGTTCAAAACCCGACCGAAAAATCACAGGCATTGCCTGAATAAAACGGTTATTTAACCGTATAAAAGGAGCTTCCGATAATGGAAACTGTAAAGACAATACTGAAAAAGATCGGCAGTACGGTCATGAAGTCCAAGGTAAGGACGATTGTGATAACTCTCATCGTGTGCCTTGCCGTTGCGACTATCTATGCCGCCGCCGCAAATTCATATTCGGTAAAGATCGTTGCCGACGATACGGAGATCAATATAACAACAATGCGTGAAAGTGCAGAGGACGTTCTCAGCCAGGCTAATGTTCAGATTAACAAGGGCGACGTTGTTGACCTCTCCGATTTCTCCAGCGGTTCAAAATCGACCATCACGGTCTACAGAGCTTGCCTGATCACCGTTTATGACGGCTCGTCAGAGGGCGTTAAGTATCCTGCCGTTGGTTCGGTTGAAAGATCTCTCGGCGAGAACGGCATCGGACTCAACGACGGCGACGAGCTCAGCTGTAATAAGGAGGACATCGTATACGAGGGCATGGAGGTCGTAATTTCCCGTGCTTTCCCCGTAACGGTTACGGCAGACGGCGAAACCTACAAGCTTAACATGGCAAGCGGCACCGTTGCAGACGCGCTCAACAAGGCCGTTGTTACGATTGACGATGACGACATTATCTCCGCTTCGCTTGATACCGCGCTCACAAAGGGCATGAAAATCAAGGTTACACGAGTAACGTTTAAGGAGAGAACGGTTGACGAGGTTCTTCCGTTCACAACTCAGAAGAAGAGCAATTCAAGCCTTTATACAGATCAGTCAAAGACGATCCGCAAGGGTGTCAACGGAAGCCAGAAGGTTACCTATAAGGATAAATATGTTGACGGCAAGCTCAAGGAGTCCGTTAAGGTTAAGTCCGTCGTTACAAAGGCGGCAACCGAGCGTATTCTTGAGGTCGGCACAAAAAGACGTCCGACGACGAGCGCAAACGGTATCAACACGGTTTCAACGCTCAGCGCACCGTCAAGCCTTCAGATCGGCAAAAACGGCGTTCCGACATCATACAAGAGAGTAATTACGGGTACCGCTTCGGCATATTCGGGCGGCGGAGTTACCGCAACAGGCAAATATGTAAGACCCGGTTATATCGCAGTCAATCCGAATCAGATCCCTTACGGCACGAAGATGTGGATCGTTTCAAACGACGGCTCGTATGTTTACGGCTACGCTTCGGCTGAGGACACAGGCGGATTTATTTACTGGTCCGGCAGCAGCTCGACCGTTTGCGACCTCTACTTTGACTCTGAGGGTCAGGCGAGCGCATTCGGCAGACGCGGAGTAACAATTTATATCCTCTGATGAATTCCAAAGATAACAAAAAGACCTCTTTCCGATTTGGAAAGAGGTCTTAATTTTATATTCGGTTATCTTACCTGCCAGAAGCCGACCTTCTTCATAACCTTTGTCAGCGTCTTGTTGGCAATGTATGAGGCCTTCTCTGCGCCTTCCTTAGCGCACTTTTCAATATATGCCTTATCCTTCATTATCTCATTGAACTTGTCCTGAACAGGCTTTACATCGGCGATAACGCTTTCGGCAACAGCTGTCTTGAAGTCGCCGTAGCCCTTGCTGTCGAATTCCGCTTCAATCTCGTCAAAGCTCTTGCCTGTACAGCAGGAATAAATACCCATGAGGTTGTTGATTCCGTCCTTGCCATCGGCATAGTGCACTTTCGCCTCGGAATCGGTAACTGCCGACTTGAATTTCTTCATGATATCGTCGGGAGTGTCGAGCACATAAACCGATGCCTTGGGGTTTGTGTCGGACTTTGACATTTTCTTGGTCGGATCCTGGAGCGACATGACCTTTGCGCCCGTCTTGCCGATATACGGCTTCGGAATCGTGAATGTCGGAGAATATGCACCGTTGAAACGCTCTGCAATGTCGCGGGTGATTTCAAGGTGCTGCTTCTGATCCGCACCGACGGGAACGTAATCCGCCTGATAAAGCAGGATATCCGCCGCCATGAGGGTGGGGTATGCGAAAAGTCCGACATTTACGTTATCGGCGTGCTTTGCCGACTTGTCCTTGAACTGGGTCATTCTCGCCGCCTCGCCGAACTGCGTGTAGCAGTTGAGGATCCAGCCGAGCTGGCTGTGCTGAGGAACATGCGACTGAACGAAAACTATATTCTTTTCCGGGTCAAGACCGAGCGCGATCATCAAGGCGTACATTTCAAGCGACTGCTTTCTGAGCTTTGCAGGCTCCTGACGGACTGTAATTGCATGAAGATCGGCAACGGCAAAAAGGCAGTCGTTGTCGGCGCTCATCTGCTTCCAATTTTTAAGTGCGCCGAGGTAATTGCCGAGGGTCGGAACGGATGTCGGCTGAATCATACTCAGCACACGGTCTTTTCTTTCTGTATTTTCCATTTCATATCACTCCAAAAATATACTGGAGATATTATACCATAAAAAAATCGTATTGTAAATCATTATTATTTGTGATAGAATTATCGGGTGTGAACGGATATCCGTTTTTCGTAAGGCTAATTTATACAACGTAAGAGAAGCCCAAGCTCAAAGCAAGTTTTATCTGACTTCAAGAAAACCCCTCAGTCAGCTTCGCTGACAGCTCCCCTACATGGGAGCCGAGAGGTTTGTGCTGACTATTTCTCGCCGCTCCTTTAGGGGAGCCAAGGCGGTTTAAGCAAATTAATTTTTCCGACATCGGTATTACGGAGGTCTTTTTATGTCGAATTTTGATGCAGTTCTTTTTGATTTTGACGGCACGGTTGCCGACACGGGCGAGGGAGTTTTTCTCTGCGTCCGCCACGCTATTGAGGTTCACGGTCTTGAACAGCCGAGCGATGAGGAAATACGCAAATTCATCGGTCCGCCGATGATAGTCAGCTATCACACGCTCTATCCTCAGCTCAGCGACGATGAGGTTCAGTCGCTTATGCAGAGCTACCGTGAGAAATATGCCGAGGTCGGTCTTTATAAATATAAGCTTTACGACGGCATTGTTGAGCTTCTTAAAAAGCTGAACGAAAACGGAATCAAAACCGCCGTTGCAAGCTCCAAGCCGCAGGAGGCATTGACGAATATAATCAAGGTCAGCGGTATTGACAAATATTTCGATTGCATTGTCGGCGCGGATAAGAATTACACGGATTCCGACAAGGCGGCTATCGTTGAAGAAGCGATCAGGCGAACGGGCGTTACGGACAAAAGCAGGGTTCTCATGGTCGGCGACAGGAAATACGATATCGTCGGAGCGCACAAGGCTGGAATCGCCTGCGCCGCTGTGCTTTTCGGTTACGGAAGCCGCGAGGAATTTGACGAATACAAGGCAGATTACGTTGCGGAAAGCTTCAAAGAGGTTGAAAAGCTTATAATATAAACAAAAAGTGAGTCGTGTATGCGGCTCACTTTTTTATATAATATCGGTTGAAAAACTTATTTTGTTATGATATAATGACTGTGCCAAGCAAGTTAATATTTATGCTTTAAAAATATGCGATTTTACTTAGGTAAAAACGCATACTCAGTTTGTGCATGTTTTTTCTGCATAAATCACTTGCTTGGCGGCTTAGAGCAGTGCGTTTTTCTGCACGGCTTTATGCCGTGCATTTTTTATATAAGGAATTGTTTGAAATGAGCTTTGCCGAAAATTTTCGAGCCGCCCGAAAGGAGCATAAGCTTACTCAAAAGCAGATCGCCGAGGTCCTGAACATTGACCGCTCTGCCATTGCGCATTACGAAATGGAAACCGCACTGCCAAACGCAAAAAATATTCCGAAAATATGCGAGATACTTGAAATTCCGATTGAAAAGCTTTTTCTGTAATTAAGGCGATACCGCAATCGGTCGGTATTGCAAAAAAAACGCTCTCTCCGTCTGACGGAAAGAGCATTTACTTTATATACCGTTATTTTGTAATCATATCCGCAAGCTTCGTTCCCTGAACCTCATCGGCACGGACGATCGTTGTCTCACCCGTGTTGACATTTACGGTGTTGACAAATCCGATTCCGTTCATCTTGAGACTGACAATGAGAAGTATCAGCAGGCAGAGAATTGTAATACCGAGCATTGAGAGCGCGGTTGCCTTGCCTTTTTTAGCTTTGTCGCAGGCCTTAACGTACTGATCCATGCGCTTCTGAGCGTCATTGAGGTCAATACCCGTTGTCTGTTCAGCTTTTTTCTTTGCCATTGTCATCAACTCCGATTTCAAGCGGTTAATATATTATACAACAATTATTTTGTTTTGTCAATTACGGCTGTACGGTTATCGGGTGAGCCTCGCTCTCATGCTCAAACGAGACGAAGTTGTTCCTCTTTGCGTAGGACCATCTCATGTCGAAAAGCTCGCACGCAGGTGCAGGCATATAGAGCTGGTCGTGAATTCTGAGTACCTTTGCGCAGAGGGTCTTTTCCTCGCCGTTGACAATTGCCTTGTCGCTGTTTTCAAAGAATTCAACCCTCTTGCCGTAAACCTCAAGAGTAATTTTGCCCTTCTCCTTGAGAACATAGCCGCCGATGTAGCCGATGAGCGTGCCGAAGCAGGCATACCACATTCCGTCAACATTCTCGCACATAACGCCCGACTGGCAAAGACCCATGAGCGCGCCCTTGTAGGTCATTCTTGTCTGATTGAATTTCGGCGCAATAGCATAGGGCGTGATCTCGTCCTTGCCCTTGTCGATCGTGCATTTGTCAACAATTCTGCCGTCCTCAACTATCTTTGAGGTGAGGGTCATCTTGTCGCCGTCAACCTCAACGATGGCGACGACCGAAACAGGCTCCTCCTCACAATAGAATGCGGAATGCCAAACCTTGGAGATCGCTCTTGTTCCCGGAGGGTTCTGGTTAGAGTTGCCGAGCATATAGTGGATCGTGCCCTGTGACGGACGCTCAAAAAGCTCCTCATTCTTTCTCGGGAAGCTTCGCGAGAAGTTATGCTCATGACCCGAGAATACAAGGTCGAGCATCTCAAAGCCCTCGGTCATCATGGGGTATGCGTCATAGTTGGCGCAGTTTGAGCCTGAATAGCAGATTGGGAAATGATATGTACCGATGTTCCACTGCCTGCTGTTCTGCTTCATGTCATTTATCATCCACTCGTTGACGTCATCGGGACCGTTAATGCCGATCATCTGAAAGTGAACGTTGCCGTAGTTAAACGTGTAGTTTTCTGTTTTCCAATCCTTAGGTCCGTCATAGGCATATGAGCCTCTGAACTGATTGTCAAAGAATTCCGCAGGCTCGGCATAGTATCTGCCCTGCTCGTGCTCGGGATCTCTGAAGCCGCGGTTATCGTGATTGCCGAGAGCCATCTGGAGAGGAATACTTTCAACAACGCCCCTCATGCCCTCAAATGCGCCGTTCCACTGCACCTCATGCTGACCGCAGTTTGTGTTGTCGCCGCCTGTAAGAATAAATCTTGCATCGGGATTTTCTGCGAGAACCTTTTTGAGGATTCCAGTAAAGTAGGAATAATCGGGGCTTATAAGGTCGCCCTTCTGCTGATCCGAGATGCAGATAAACTTAAACTTTGTGAGGTTTTCAGGCTCAGTGGTGAAGCTGAATTCTTCGCTCCTGTGCTCATCGTCGCCGCAGGTGTAGAAGTATTTTGTGTCGGGCTTAAGCCCCGTGAGCTTTACCCAGAACATGTTGCTGATGTCAATATCGCTCTTGAAAACGTTCGTGTCAGCCTCGGTGCGCTTAACCTCGTCCGAGCCGTCCTCGCGGTAAAGAACATAGCCGTTTTTAACGTCCGTGCTTGTTCGCCAGGTGACGTTCATTGTAGTTTTCGCATCGTCGGCGATGCTGATAAAAATATGATCGGGCTGAGGTGTTGAGCCTCTGAACGGTTTTGTTGACATTGTTTTGCCTCCTTATGATATACTTGAATCGTTTAATATGATTGTTGACGGTTGTTTTTCGGGTGAATCGCAGAATGCCTTGACGGTTGACATTGCCTCCGCCGCCTCAAAGAAAGAAATATCGCTGTTGGAATCAAGGTTAGCAAGCAATTTCTGATAGATTTTTGAGCCGTTTTCAATGTTTTCGTCGGTAATATAGCTGTCAAGCATCGCACAGATCAGCTTTCCCTGAGTTTTCATTCCCTCAGTGCCGAGCGTTTTGCAATATCTGAAATATTTGATGAGCGTTTCTCCCTTGATCGTTTGGCTTCCCTTGGTGAGAATGAGCGTGTAATTGTCGTTTCTGTATTCAATACGGCTGTCGATAGTGTATTGCAGACCGTCCATATAGTTAATTGCAAGAGCAAAGGTCTCGGCATCTGAGCCGACGTATTTGTTGATCTTAACGCTTTCCTTTTGCTCAACAGCCGAAACGAGCTTGCCTGCGCCGCCCTCCTTAAGGGTCTGCACATACGTCTTTCCGTCTGCCGCCTTGCCGTCGGGGTTTATCGGGCGAACCTTGAGAATACGGTTATCCATATCGGCCTCGATTATGTGCAGAAAATACATTTCGGAATAATCGTTTGCCGAGCAGTAAACAAGAAAATTCGATGTGCCGCTCAGCTGAGCAGGGGTTATGGCGGAATCATCCGTTGTTGTTTCATCGTTTTGAGCGGTTGTTGTTTCCTTTGTAAAAATGCTTTTTAATGAAATTTCGTTGTGCTTGAGAATTACTACCGCCGAGATCGAGCCGAACACGACGGCGAAAGCAAGGAAAGCCAGGAAGAAGCGCAAAAGGTCGCTTTTTTTATCCTGCTTGCTTGTTTTGAATTTGTGGCCTCCGAATGCCATATATATCACTTTCTTTTCAAAATTACTGTTGATTTTTCTTCAATATCCACCATGTTGGCGGTTACTCTGCCGTTGCCGAGCAGGTCATATGCGCCGCACCACTCGGACTTGACATAATAGGTTATCGGGTGCGGATTGCTGTTTGAAATAACAAGTATCGCTTCGTCGTCATTCTTTCTCGAGAAAGCAACACACCCCGCGACCGCGGAAAGAATCTCAAACCTGCCGTCCTTAAAAACGCGGTTTTCATTTCTTATCTTGCCGAGCTTTTTATACCATTCGACAAGCTCGCCGTTTTCCATGCCCCAAGGGTAGCAGCGGCGGTTGAACGGATCCTTGTAGCCTTGCATGCCTGCCTCGTCGCCGTAATAGATCGTCGGAACACCCGGCAAAGCGAACTGCATCGCCGAAGCCGCCATAAGAAGCTTCATGCCGTAGTGATATTCCTTTTCGTCAAGGGAATGTGTGCTCTGCCATTTCCTGTCGCGATAGGCACAGCTTTCGCCCGCGAGCGCGGTTATCGCCCTCATTGTGTCATGGGTCGAAAGGTGATTCATCAGCACGTCGAGCACCTCCTTTGGATAGTTCTCAACTATGCTCATGACTCTTGAAGCGAAAAGCTCTGCGTTTGCGCCGCGGATAAAGTCAATTACAGCACCTGCGAACGGGTAGTTCATCACGCTGTCAAGCTGTTCGCCGAGAAGATAGCGGCGGAGCTTGCCGTAGCTCGATTTGTTTGAAGCGTCCTCCCAGACCTCGCCGAGAACAAGACCGTCGGCTTTCTCAGCCTTGACCGCCTTGCGAAACTCGTCAAGGAATTCGTCGGGAAGCTCATCGGCAACGTCAAGCCGCCAGCCCGATGCGCCGAGCCTGAGCCACTTGCGTGCGATGCCGTTTTTGCCTGTTATATATTCGATAAAATCGGGATTGTCCTCGTTGACCTCGGGCAGAATTTTAATTCCCCACCAGCTCTCGTAATCGTCGGGCCAGCTGTTGAACTTGTACCAGCTGTAATACGGCGAGCCTTCGGACTGATAGGCGCCCACGCTGTCATAGCGAGAATAGCGGTTAAAATATCTGCTGTCGTCGCCCGTATGGCTGAAAACGCCGTCAAGCATGATTCTTATGCCGAGCTTTTCCGCCGATTTGCAAAGCGTCTTAAAATCCTTTTCCGTGCCGAGCATGGGGTCGATTTTTTCATAGTCCGCCGTGTCATAGCGGTGGTTGCTCTGCGCCTCGAATATCGGATTGAGATAAATGCAGGTAACCCCGAGTGATTTAAGATAACCGAGCTTCTGCTCGATTCCGTTCAGATCGCCGCCGAAATAATCGTTGTTGAGCACCTTGCCTTCGGCGGTCGGGATCCAGTAAGGGTCGCCGTCTCTGTCGGTTCGCAAAACCCTGTCGGACGGAACATTCTGCTTTTTCGTGCCCGAGGAAGCGAAACGGTCGGGAAAAATTTGATAGATTATTCCTCCCCTGAGCCATTCGGGAGTGTGAAAGTCCTTATCGTAAACCGTGAGCTGCCAGTCCTCACCGTCGCCTTTAATTGCGGCAAGTCCGTTTCCTGCGTGGTAAATCCTGCTTGTGCCCCATGAGGTGTCATATTCAAAATGATACTTGTAAAGTGCAGCTTTTTCGGCGGTAAAATCGACCTTCCACCATTCCTCACCGACGCCCTCCATACAGTCCCATTGCATGTCAATATAGCTGTAGTCCGCAACTTCCGATTTTTTAATAGCCAGTCTTGCGGCATGACAGCAAAAATCACGGGGCAGAATTATACGGAATGTAACCGTTTGATCGGTTTTCACTGCCCCGAAAATGCTTTTGTGATATTCTAATCTTGAGTTATACGGAATGTACATCAATTCGCGGTTCCCTTGCTGCCCGTTGTTATTTCATCGGGCGTTTTTGTGACAATGTTTTCAAAATATTTCTTGTCGATTTCCGTTTTGTCCTCGGAAACGGTCGTGTTTTCCTCAACATGCGGCGCTTCGGAAATTTCAAGCAAAGCGTCCGTTATCAGAAAGCCCGCAACAACAAATATAACGAAGAAAACGGCAATAACAATATACTTCACCACGGGCATCCAAGAGCTTTTTCTGTCCGTGCTGATGAAATATTTCTTATTGTCGCTGTAGGAGGAGCGAAACTCCGTTATACTGCGGCGGCGTTTATTATATTTTTGGTATTTTTCCATGCTTTTACTCCCGAGAGCGGCATATAATGTAATGTCGGCTCTTAAATTGGATTTACCATATTTTGATGGTTGAATACCGATTTTAACGGTCATATACTTTAATTAACGAGTTTATGAGGAGATGTGAAAATGGATATTCAACCGATAAGCAACAATAAATTTATAGTCGGATTGACCTGTGACGAGATGAAGGACCTTGATATTACATATGATGATATGGACTATTCTAACATTGAAACAAGGCGCGTGATATGGACGATTCTCGACACAGTTCGCCGCGATACGGGTCGTGACGTTGACCCCTCGGGCAACCTGATGATCGAAGCAGCGCCCGATACCGACGGCGGCTGTCTTTTGATGTTCACCGTCGCGAGCGGTCCGAACAAAAAGAGTGAAACCGTAATTTCAAAGGCGAACCCGACACGAATATATGAATTTGAAAATCTTGATAACCTGCTTGATTTCATGCGGTTTCTGCCCGACAATTCACGGCGGATATTTACAAAAGAAAGCAAATACCGACTTGAGCTTCCGACAGAAACGGCAACCGAGCTTCAGCGTATGCTGAATGAATATGCTAAGTTCATCGGCAAAAGCAGCCTTGCCGTTGCCCACACTCATGAGCATTGGCGAGAGCTTTAACCTCTCAAGGCTTCAATCGTTTTTGCAGGGTCAGGTGAACCGAAAATCGCACTGCCTGCAACAAGTACGTTTGCTCCTGCCTCAACAGCGGTCGGTGCGATCGCTTCGGAAATTCCGCCGTCAACCTGGATATCAATATCAAGTCCGCGCTCTGCACATTCCTTGCGCAGGGCGATAATTTTACCCATCATGTCCCCCATGAACTTCTGACCACCGAAGCCCGGTTCAACAGTCATGATAAGCACCATGCTCAGCCTGTCAAGATAGGGGAAAACCGTTTCAACGGGTGTGTTCGGCTTAACGGCAAGACCTGCCTTACAGCCGCCCGAAATGATTTTATCTATAGTTTCGTCGATCGGCGAATCAGATTCAACGTGGAAGTCGATTATATCCGCACCTGCCTTAACAAAATCATCAACATATTTAAGCGGATCGCTTATCATAAGGTGGCAGTCGAAAACTTTGTCACTGCACTTTCTTATGCACTTAACAACGGGCGCGCCAAAGGTAATGTTCGGCACAAAATGACCGTCCATAACGTCAATGTGGATCCAGTCTGCGCCGCAGGCATCCATGTGAGCGGTTTCCTCACCCATTTTTGAAAAATCGCAGGAGAGAATTGACGGAGCAATAAGTATCATAAGAAGCACCCTTCCGATTATTATATATAATTAAATATATTATATAATTAAATGCGCCCGAGGTCAAGAAAAATCGGGCGCATTTTTAATGTAAATTGGTTAAATATAATTTTTTATTTCTGAAAGTGAGCGCACGGTGAAATCGGGCAGATCCGAGCTTTCGTTCGTCAGATTGTGGTCGTACCAGCAGGTTTTCATTCCGAAGCTTGCGCCGCCCTCAATATCGGCGGTCAGAGAATCGCCTATCATCAATGTTTCCGACGGGGAAATCGTGCCGATTATTTCAAAGCAACGCTCAAAGAATTCCTTTTTCGGCTTAGAAAAGCCAATCTGCTCCGAGATAAAAATTCTGTCGAGATATTCGGTCATTCCTGCGTTGTTGAGCCGCTTTATCTGCTGTGCATATGAAGCGTTGCTTGCCGCGCAGACAAGATATTTGCCGTGAAGATATTTAAGCAGATCAAGCGCGCCGTCAACAGGCTCGGCGCTCTCGGTCAAATAAGAATAGAACACATTTTCGAACTCAACGCCGTCAACATCAATTCCGAGCAAAGCGAAAATCATATTCCAGCGGCAGGCATAAAGCTCCTCTTTTGTCAGTTCGCCCTTTTCAATTCTGAGCCAAAGGCGATTGTTTATCATATTGAAGGTGTCGAACATCGAGTTTTCAAAGCTCAAACCATAATCATTAAATGCCTTTTGCATCGACCAAAGGGCACATTTGTTGAAATCCAAAAGAGTATTGTCAATATCAATAAAGACAGCCTTGATATTATCCATAAAATCACCGAAATTATTATAACACAGATCCCTGCCTATTACAAACTGTTAAATGTAATATTTTTTTGCAAGGGGATACTTATATGGTCAAAAAATGCACAATTCTACTTTAATTTTCAACATCTTTTTTCTACTTGACAATTATAATTATTGGTGTTACAATGCGAAGCATAAACGCAATGACATGGAATATTAAGCGCAAGACTCCTCACAGAGAGATACCGCAGGCTGAAAGGCATCAGGAAAGTTAAACGCCGAACTCGCCATCGAGCGGCTGTGCCGAACAAAAAAGTAGGTTCAGACGGAAGCAACCGTTATTTTGCAGGAATATGAAGTATTCCATGAGCGCATTCCGACAGGAATGAAAAAGAGTGGTACCACGGAAGCTTGTCCTTTCGTCTCTTATGTTTTAAGCAGGAGACGGGAGGACTTTTGTTTATAATAAAAGAAAGGCGGCTTGATTATTATGTCCGAATACAATTCAAATTACAGTCTTTATCTTCCAAGCTATTCAATCGGTCCGAATTGCTATAAGGAAATTCCGTATGTTACACGCTTCTTCGGCAAGACTGCCGCAGTCATCGGCGGTAAAACGGCAATTGCAAAGGCAAAAAACGCATTGATCGAAGGTGTTAAAGGCTCCGATGTCAAGCTTCTTGATTTTATCGAATACGGAGGCAATTCCACCTACGAAAACGGCGATGCGCTTATCGCAAATCCGACAGTCAAAAAAGCCGATATGATTTTCGCCGTAGGCGGAGGACGCGCCTGCGATACCGTTAAATACGTTGCCGACAAGCTTGATAAACCGCTGTTCACTTTCCCGACCGTCGGTTCAAACTGTGCTTCGGTTACGGCAATTTCCGTTATTTACAATCCCGACGGTTCATTCAGGGATTACTATTATCCGAAGCTTGCAAATCATTGCTTTATCAATTCCGCAGTCATTGCCGATTCACCCGAAAAGCTCTTGTGGGCAGGCATAGGCGATGCGCTCAGCAAGGAATATGAAGCTGTTTTCTCATCAAAAGACGATACGCTTTCCCATACTCCGCTTATGGGCAGACAGGTCAGCCGTATTTGCACAGATCCGCTGATTGAGTACGGCGCACAGGCTCTCGAATCAATCAGAGAGAAAAAGCCCTCATATGCCCTTGACCAGGTCATTCTTGATATCATTGTTTCAACCGGAATTGTCTCCAATATGATGACAACCGTTGACAGCTACTACTACAATTCAACTCTTGCACATTGCATTTATTACGGTGCAACCATTACGGAACACGGCCACAGCCACCTGCACGGTGAAATTGTTTCGCTCGGAGTTCTTTGTCTTTTGCAATATGAAGGAAGGTCAGATGAAGTTGAACGTATTATGGAGTTCAATAAGTCTATCGGTCTCCCTGTTTGCTTCGACGATATTGAAATCGACGAAAGCGAATTTGATAAGATGGCGGATAAGTTTGTTCAAACGACAGAATGGGCACACATGCCGAAAGGAGTTACACGGGAAGCATACGTTGACGCCATGAAAAAGCTGAATGAAATCGGCAGAAAATTTAAGAAAAACAAATAAGCTTCGATAAAAAAGGCTGTAAATCCAAAAGCGATTTGCTTTACGATTTACAGCCTGATTTTTTATTTTGTTTCAATATAATACGGACAGATGTCCTCATAATGTCCGTCGTCCATTCTGAAGCCGCCGGGAATTGTTCCGAGCTGTTTGAACCCTATCCGCTCATAAAGATGTCTTGCGTGAATGTTCGTCGCAACGACCGCATTGAATTGCAGAATTCCGAAGCCGTGCGTCTTTGCCTGAGCTACACAGTCACGCACCAGCTTTTCGCCGATGTGCAAGCCGCGGCTCTCGGAGGAAACAGCATAGCTTGCGTTCGCGATATGGCCGCATCTGCCGACATTGTTCGGGTGAAGGATGTACATTCCGTAGATCTTGCCGTCCTCGCCGACCGCAACGCCGCAATAGGTTTGTTGAGCGAAAAACTCTTTTGCACCCTCATCCGTGAGATCTTCCTCCTGAGGAAAAGCAATGCCCTCGTCAACAACCTCGTTCCATATATCTTTCATAGCGGGGATATCGTCCGCACTGTATTCTCTTACAACAATATTTTTCACGGTAACATCCTCTTCATATCAATAACATTCTGTCATTGTCGAGGTCACGTCCTGCCGCTTCCTTGAATTTCTGAAGAAGATCGGCAACGGTGAGCGCTTTTCTTTCCTCACCGGAGGTATCCATAATGATTTGACCGTTGTTCATCATTATTGTTCTGTTTCCAAGCTCGAGAGCCGACTGCATATTGTGAGTAATCATCATACAGGTGAGCTTGTTTTCGGCAACGATTTTTTCCGTCAACGAAAGAACCTTTTCCGCAGTTCCCGGATCGAGAGCTGCCGTGTGCTCATCAAGGAGAAGCAGCTCGGGCGGATTGAATGTCGCCATCATAAGTGTAAGAGCCTGCCGCTGACCGCCGGAAAGAAGTCCGACGGGCTGGCTCATTCTGTTTTCCAGTCCCATATCAAGCAATGCAACACGCTCACGAAAAGCCTTTTTGTCCGCCTTTGAAACATGGCTGAGCCAACCGCCTCTGCCTGCGGCAAGAGCAAGGTTTTCTTCAACCGTCATTCCGGGTGCACTGCCCTTCATCGGGTCCTGAAAAAGTCTGCCGATTTTTCTTGCCCGCTTATGCTCCGGCATGAGCGTTATATCCTTTCCGTTCAATTCAATCCTGCCGCTGTCAACGATAAATGTTCCTGCGATCGCATTGAAAAGCGTTGATTTGCCTGCGCCGTTTGCGCCGATAACAGTGATGAAATCGCCGTCATTAACCTTGATTGAAAGATCACTTAAAGCTTTTTTGGCGTCCGTCGTTCCCGAATTAAAGGTGATGGAAATGTTGGAGATATTAAGCATTACGCAGTCCTCCTTCCGAAGCGCTGATCAAGCTTACGCTTTAAGAACGGGAACCTTGTTTTGAGATAGGGAATCGAAATCGCAAGCACAACGATGACTGACGAAACGAATTTGAGCATGAATGCCGGCATATCGAAGCGCAGAGCAATAGTATAAACAAGTCTGAAAACGAATGCGCCGAGAACCATTCCGACAATTTGAAGCGGAATTTTCTTTCTGCCGAGGAAAACGTTACCGATAAGCAGTGACGCAAGTGCGATCGTAACCATTCCCGTACCGATATCAATGTTGACCGACTTCTGTGACTGGGCAAGCAGACAGCCTGAAAGAGCCGTGAAAGAGTTTGCGATGCAAAGTCCGACGATCGTTGTGAAAACGGGATTGATCGACGATGAGCGAACCATATCGGGGTTGTTGCCCGTTGCACGAATTGCAAGTCCGAGCTTCGTTCTGAGGAAAAGTGCAAGAAGAACTCCGACGATGATAACCGCAAGCAATGCGACGATCAGCTTATACTGCTCCATGAACAGAGTGTTTCTGAGCAGATCAAGTGCTTTTGTGAAAACGGTGTCTGTCTTGTTGAGATTAAGAATCGATGAATTGCCCATGACGGCTATGTTGATGGAGTACAGCGCCGTGTTTACAATGATGCCTGCAAGCAGGCTGTTGACGCCCATTTTCGTCTGAAGAAACGCGGTGATGAAGCCCGACGCAATACCTGCCGCCATAGCTGCAGGAAGCGCAAGAAACGGGTGACCCGAGAGTGTAACGACCGCACCGACGGTTGCCCCAAGAGTGAAGCAGCCGTCGGTTGATAAGTCGCATACATTAAGCATCGAATAGCTCAGATAAAGTGCGATTACGGTGAGCGCGCTTATGAGTCCAAGCTCGGATGCGGTTTGAATAAGTGCTAAAACAGAACCCAGCGACATAAGTTAAGTTCCTTTCAAATAATTATTTCTGTCCGTCGAAGCTTTCGGCGGTCTTTATCTTTTCAACCTTTGTGCAGTGCGGAGCGATTGCCTTCGCAATATCGTCATAGTTCATGCCGAGCTGTGAGCAGATTTCCGTGTTGATTGTTGCCGTACCGTTATCAAATGTACGAACTGCAACCTCCGAAGGATTCTTGCCCTCAAGAAGAATTTCTGCGATCATGTTTGCTGTTTCCTTGCCGAGGTTGATGTAGTCAACACCGAAGCCGAGGAATGCGCCGTTGAGTGCAAATGAATCGGCACCTGTGAAGTGGGGGATACCTGCCTTTGCGAAGATCTCATAGATCGAAAGCTCTGCTGTCATGATCGAGTTGTCTGTCGGAGTGAAAACTGCGTCAACCTTATCGGAAACAAGTGCCTGAGCGGCAAGTGTGATTTCATCGGCTGTCTTGCCTGTCTTTTCAACGTAAGCAATGCCCTTCTTCTCAAGATATGCCTTTGCGTCCTTGATAGCGGCTGTTGATGAATCCTGTCCTACATCATAGAGGAGACCGACCTTTTTGATGCTCGGCTTTGTCTCAAACATGATATCCATGATAGCGTTTGTGTTGAGATAATCCGAGGTGCCCGTGATGTTTGCGCCGGGAGCCTCAAGAGATTTTACAAGCTCGGCACCCACGGGATCGGTAACTGCGGAGAAAACAACGGGGAGGTTTTTGCCCTCTGTTGCGTTCTGCATTGCCATTGCAACGGGTGTTGCAACACCGACCATGAGGTCAACGTCATCGGCGATGAAGTTGGAAACGATCTGATTGAGAACATTGTTGTCTGCGTTGCAGTTCTGGTATTTAACGTCGAATGTAACACCCTTTTCCTTGCCGATTGCGGCGAGCTGTGACTGAATGTTTTCAACTATCTGGTTGAGCGAAGCGTCGTTGACGTAGTTGCAAAGTCCAATCGTGTATGTGCTTTTGGTTTTGGGCTTGGAAGCTGTACCGCAAGCGGTAAGAGTTGCGAGAATGAGTATGGCACAAACTGCAAGAGAAATAAACTTTTTCATGATAATATCAACCTTTCTGAAATAAAATATAATGTTGTGTTTAGTCTTTTAAATATGTTCGAGGTAAAAATTCAGTCGGCGCGCCTGCGCCAAAGCTTAGTCAGTAAAATCATAATAGAACCTCCCGTGAAAATAAAAAAATCCTGTCCCTGCAATTTCTTGCCGGGACAGGAATAAAAATCATATCCTGTGGTGCCACCCTGCTTGACGCTTTCGCATCCACTCTGACGTACTAACCATACGCTGACCGTTGTTCACGGAGAGTCACCTCCGTCTCACATACTCCGAAGCAATGCTTCGTTTCCGCTCGCCCTCGAAAGTCCATTCGATCAAATCTTCTTCTGCCGCAATCCCACCGCCTGCGGCTCTCTGAAAGAACAGTGTTAAGATCTACTCACTCTTTCTCATCGGTTTAGACGCATTATACTACCGAATTTTTCGGTTGTCAATAGGTTTTTTGAAAAAATTTTTGCCTTATATATACATTTTTACATCGTTTTCAATGAGAGTTACTACAAAATCATCTAAATTTGTTGAATCCAATTCTATGTGGATGGTCTTTTTATCGGTTTTAAGCTTTCCTATATTGTTTCCATAATCAAAATACTGACATTCGGAATATTTTATAGTACAGTCCTTGTGAAAGAATGATGTGTAGACAAAGCTGTCGCTTATTCCGCCGAAAGTAATCTCCCAAATCTGTGCGGCAAAGGTCAAAGCCATGCACGCCAGGCTCAACAAGCAAAAAAACAGAATACAATAAAATGAATCGTCTATTTTCAGCTTTATCCATATTGTTATTCCCGCGAAGATAAAGGTCAGTATTATTCCGAGAAAGCTATATCTTTTGGGCAAACGGACTGCCGACCGGTTTTCATCCTTGAGCATTTCGTCACGCTTCTTGTTTTTCACTTCGCCGTAAACGGCTAATATTACTGTGACGATCGGAATCAGCATCCAAAAATAAATATATGTTATACGGTCCATTTCAATCATCCTCTTATAAAAAAGGCACGGCACGAAAGCTGTACCATGCCTTTATTTTATCAGTCATTGCCGAAGAAAGCTTCGTGAACTGCGGAAACAGCCTTATCGGCATCCTTCTCGTCAATAAGTACGGAGATCTTAATCTCGCTCGTTGAGATCGTCTGAATATTGATTCCCTTGCCGTAGAGAGCCTCAAACATCTTTGAAGCGGTACCGGGATGAGTTTCCATACCTGCACCGACAACGGAAACCTTAGCTACCGTGTTGTCGCTGAATACCTTTGCGTCACCGATAAACGGAAGAGCCTTAATGCACTCAACAGCCTCCTCCTCGTTTGCCATGCTGACGGTGAAAACAATATCCTTTGTGTTGTCTCTGCCGACCGACTGGAGAATGATATCAACATTTATGTTGTTCTTTGCAAGCTGTGAGAAAACCTTGAATGCGATTCCCGGAACATCCTCAACGCCTACGATAGAAATTTTCGATACGTCCTTATCCTTTGTTACGCCTCTGACTAACATCTTTTCCATTTTAGTGGTCTCCTTTACGATTGTTCCCGGGATCGGGTTAAGGCTTGAAATAACCTCAAGCTCAACATTATATTTCTTTGCCATTTCAACCGAACGGTTGTTGAGAACCTGCGCGCCGAGCGTTGCAAGCTCAAGCATCTCGTCATATGTGATCTCCTGAAGTCTGCGTGCGCCTGCCACCTTACGGGGGTCTGCGGTATAAACACCGTCAACGTCGGTAAATATCTGACATCTGTCGGCATTGAGAGCCGCCGCAATTGCAACTGCGCTTGTGTCCGAGCCGCCGCGTCCGAGGGTCGTCATGTCCTGATACTTGTTAAGTCCCTGAAAGCCTGCAACAACAACGATCTTGCGGTTGTCAAGCTCGGTTCTGATTCTGTCAGTCTCGACCTTTTTAATTCTTGCCGCCGAGTAAACGGAATCGGTGCGGAAGCCTGCCTGCCAGCCGAGAAGCGAAATTGCAGGACAGCCGAGCTCCTCAATAGCCATTGCAAGCAGAGCAATTGAAATCTGCTCGCCTGCCGCCATGAGCATATCCATCTCGCGCTTTGAATTGTGAGCGCTGATTTCCTTTGCCTTTGCGATAAGGTCATCTGTTGTGTCGCCCTGAGCGGAAACAACAACTACAACGTCATTGCCCTTTTTGTAGGTGTCCGTTACGATTCTTGCAACGTTCATGACACGTTCCGTGTTGGCGACCGAGCTGCCGCCGAATTTTTGAACTATAAGTCCCATGATCAATTCACCACTTTATATTTTAATAATTAACTACCCTGATTGTTGAAAGCACGTTAATGTTCTTAATTTCGCCGAGCTTGGCTCTGAGCGTGCCCTCCTTGTCCGCCGATGTGACGAATGCAAATTCGTCCTCGGGAGCATTTTCTCTCGAAAGAACCTTGATGTCGCCGAAAAGCTCCCTGACTTTGCTGAGCGCACATTCCTTACAGCCTGTTGCGCGGACATAAAGCGCCGTTTCAACCTCGTTATAATCGACGAGAGAACCGTCAACCGCCTTATCCCAGCTTATGCCCTTGTTACGTCCGATGTGCTGCGCACAGTCGATAATATCGGCAACAACAGCGCTTGCCGTTGCCATTTTGCCTGCGCCCTGACCGTAGAAAGCAACATCGCCGACCGCATTGCCGCGAACGAGGACGGAATTGAATACTCCGTTGACGCCCGAAAGAATACTGGAATCCGAAACAAATGCGGGAGTAACCATTGCGGCGGTCTTGTCACCGACCTTTTTCGCTCTGCCGAGAAGCTTGATCACGCCGCCCCAGGAGCGAGCATAGTCAACGTCCTCAAGCGTGATTTTGGTTATGCCCTCGGTGTAGACCGACTTGGGATAAACATGCTTGCCGAAGCAGAGAGCGGCAAGAATACAGATCTTACGGCATGCGTCGAAGCCCTCGATATCGGCAGTCGGATCCTTTTCGGCGTAGCCGTTGTCCTGAGCCAGCTTGAGAGCATCCTCAAAGCTCATCGAATCAAAAATCATCTTTGAAAGAATGAAGTTCGTCGTGCCGTTGAGTATGCCTGCAACCTCGGTTATTTCATTTGCGGCAAGGCACTGAATAATCGGGCGCAGAACGGGAATTCCGCCGCCGACGCTTGCCTCAAACATGAAGTTTACATTGTTCTCCTTTGCCAGCTCAAGCAGGATATCGCCCTTTTCGGCAACAAGCTCCTTGTTTGATGTGACAACTGATTTGCCTGCCTTGAGGCAGGAGGAAACAAATTCAAAGGCAGGGTGAAGTCCGCCCATAGCCTCTGCGACGATTTTAACATCGCCGTCGTTGAGAATAACATTGAAATCGTCAATTATCTTATCTTCGTTTTTGTCACCGGGAAATTTTCTGAGGTCAAGGATATACTTGACATTCATTTTTTCTCCGATCTTGCCCGTGATTTTTCGGTCGTTGAGCGAGATAACCTCGGCAACACCCGAACCTACAACACCGTAGCCTAAAACAGCTATGTCCATTGTTTTCAACTCCCTGTTTATTGAACAATAATCATCTTAGTTTATCACAAAAGAGTTAAATAATAAAGTGTTTTTTAAAATTTTTTCATTTTTTATTTGCATTATCCTCTTTTATGGTATAATATATTCAGTATAAGGCACTTTGTGAAAATTTTTTGGAGTGAGGTTGATTATGGATAAAGCCGAAATCAGACGCAAAAAGATTATAAACATAGTCTATTACGCCATTGTATTGGGCTTGGCATATTTATTCCTGAAATACTGTTTCTCGATGTTTGCGCCGTTTCTCATCGCATTTTTTATTGCGGTGATCGTGCAAAGACCGACAAACTTTATAACAAGGAAAACAAAAATCAAAAAGGGAATAACCGCAACGGTTCTTGTTCTGCTTTTGTATTTGGTTATTGCTGCCTTGATTTCTCTCATCGGCGTTAAGCTTGTTGACGGAATAAAAAGCCTTGTCGCCTTTATTCAATCAAAGCTGACGGATATTCCGACGCTGATTGAGAACATCAAAAAATGGTCGCTTAACACAATAAGATTCTTGCCCGACGGGCTTGAGGCAAAAGCGCAGAATTCAATGATTCCGTTCTTCGACGCGCTTAAGGAAAAGAGTGCAAGCGAAATTGCAAGCTTTATCATGGATAAGGCATCGAACGGCGAAAAGTTCTCTCTTGCGAGCCTTTCAACTCCGCTCAGCGGAATTTGGAGCACGGCGAAGCAGATCCCGTCCGTTTTTGTCGCCGTTATGATAGCGATAGTTTCCTCCTGCTTTATGGCTGTTGACTATGACCGACTTGTTATCTTTATCAAGGGACAGATGTCCGCAGAGAACGAGGGTAAGCTCTCGGCAACCAAGCGAATCGTGTTCAAGTCGCTCGGAAAGCTCATTAAATCATATGTTCTCATCATTTGCATAACGGGAATGGAGCTTTTTGTCGGATTAAATATTCTTACGCTTATCGGAATTTACAAGGACGGCAACATAATCGCCTTGTCGCTGATAATCGCCGTGCTGGATATTCTTCCTGTTATCGGAACGGGTACGTTTATGGTTCCTTGGGCACTTTACAGCCTGATTACAGGCAAGGTCGGGTTGGCAATCGGACTGTTCATTGTTTACGCAGTTATCTATGTTGTCAGACAGATCATCGAACCGAAAATCGTCGGCGGAACGGTTGATCTGCCGTCATTCGTCACTCTTATGGGTATGTATATCGGCTCGCAGCTCTTTGGATTTATCGGTATCTTCCTTGTACCGATTCTTATAATTATTATCAAGCTTCTCAACGACGAGGGAATTATCCACCTTTGGAACAACAGCGATGCATTTGCGGATGAGGTTTCCTCGGAGCCTAAAATCAAGCTCCCGAAGCTGTCATTTACGAAGAACAAAAAGAAATAAATTAAACGCACCTCAGCTCGGGGTGCGTTTTTTCGCCTATCAGAACACCTATATCACGAATATGTTATTCTACGCCCCTGTAAAGGAGTCCTCTTGTGAATTCGCCGTGCGGCTTTTTTGAGCCTTTGATGTAGTCCTGAATCACGAGCGATGTTTTTTCCTTGCTCTCGTTTGTGAAATAGAGGAGCATGAAGTCCATGTTTCTTATCTCGCTGAGCCTGTCCGCCATATAGACGGGAACGCTGTTGAGAATTTCGCTGCAGCCTGAGCGGCAGTCAATCGGAAATTCAATTCCTCTGCGGTCGGTCAGCTTGCCCGTGCGCTTACATTCTGCACACGATTTGCCGTTTTTCTGCGGACAGTTTCTTGTCAGCATCAACGGCAGTCTGCCGTAAGCAAAAACGCCCCTCGGCGCATCTCCGCCGATTGCCTGAGCCTGAGCCAGGGTTAGCTCGGGTGAAAGCAGAATTCTGTTTATTCCCATACCTTCGAGCGACTTTACGGAGAGCGAGTTGAACACGTTTGAGCCGATAAAGGCATTCGGTTTAAGCCCTGCCTTTTGAATAAGCACAATTCCGTCAAGTGTGCCTGCCCATGCTTCGGTTATGCCGTATTCCTTTGCGCTTTTCAGCTTTTCGAGAATCTTTTCATCATTTGAAAAAATCCCTCTCGGCACTTCGACGCTGACTCTGAGCGATTTTTTAACCTTTTGCTCGTCTCCCAGCGGCACGATGACCTGTTCGATATAATCCCAATTTTCGGGTATACTGTCAATGTCGGCAAAACGGCAGATAAGACGTTTTTTGCCCGGTGTGTGCGGCTGAATTTTTATATATTCGGGAGTGAAGCTCTTCGTTTGAACTTTACTCTCGTCAAGCTTTTCGATAACCTCACGGCGAAGCTTATTAAGCTCGGAAACTGGAATGAAAAGTCCGTCGTCAAGCTCGATATCAATATCGCCGCAAATAAATCTTGTTCCGCCGACCTTGGAAAGCTGGTTGTGAACCGATTCGGCAGTCGTAGCCTTGTTCATTGCAAGCTGAGGAACCTCACCCTCGGCGAAAGCATTTTTTGCACCTGCTCTTGCGGCAAGCGATATCGGCTCGTCCTTCAAAGCGGTAAAAGCAAAGTCAATAACGGTATCGGCTTTCTCTTTTTCGTAGAGCTTTTCAAGCTTCTTGAGAACGCCCGAAGCCGCAGTAACATCGTCCTTGCGGCGAATTCCGAACATGTCATAGCCGAGCTTGTTTCTGTAATAGCCGTCCGTAAAGCCGGAGCGTGAGAATACCGAACGCAGGTCGTCTCTGAGCGCGTTATCCGTTACTCCGTCAACGCTGTTTCGGCATGCCTTGACAGCCGCGGCAACGTATTCGGGGCGCTTCATTCTGCCCTCTATCTTGAACGAGCAAACGCCCATTTCCGCCATTTCGGCGATATAGTCAATAAGCGAGAGATCCTTTAGGCTGAGATCGTGTTCCGTTCCGTTTTCGACCGAGAAGGGGAGGCGGCAAGGCTGAGCACATGCGCCCCTGTTGCCGCTCCGTGAGCCGAGAACAGCACTGAAAAGGCACTGACCCGAAACGCACATACAGAGCGCACCGTGGACGAAACATTCAAGCTCGATAGGCGAGCTTTCGCAAAGCTTTTTGATTTCTTCTTTTGACAGCTCGCGGGGAAGAACGGCTCGGGTAAAGCCGAGCTTTTTAAGCCTTTTAAGACCTGCGGCGGTCTGGACGGACATCTGAGTTGAAGCATGGAGCGGCATATCGGGCGCGGTTCTGTGAATAAGCTCGGCAATTCCTATATCCTGCACGATAATTGCGTCAACGCCTGCCTCACATGCAAGCTGAACCGCTTCCTGTGCTTTTTCAAGCTCGCCGTCGGATACAAGAGTATTAAGCGTGAGATGCACCTTTACATTGTGCTTGTGGCAATATGCCACGGCTTCCATGAGCTGTTCGTTATCAAAATTTTCCGCACTTCGGCGTGCGTTCAGACTTTTAATACCGAGGTAAACGGCATCCGCTCCGCTTCGCACGGCGGCAATAAGCGCCTGGGGCGAACCGGCAGGCGCAAGAATTTCAGGTTTTATCATAGCGTTTCCTTTTCTTCGAGACTGCGGCGGATGCTCCTGAGGTCTCTTGTCATGCGCTCGGCTTCACGGCGAGCCATTTCGGCTTCCGTCTTTGCCTTTGCGGCATCCTCCATGTACATCTGAATTTGAGACTTTAGAAAATCGTTTGATTTTTCAGCCTGTCTGAGCTTATCGGCATAGTCAAGGGCGCTGAGAACAGCCGCCTGAACCTGAGAAAGTCTCGGGTGGTCGTGAATAAGACCCGTGATTTCGTCGTCAAGATCCTCGCCGAGATTTTTCATGTAGGCGATCTCCTCATCGGTCGTGATATAATAATCCAGTCCTCCGATCGTGAGCCTTACTTTGTTTTTTCCCATAACTGTACCTCCGCAGAATAATTGCGCATAACTTCGCAAATATTAAGATTATAAAGCTATTATACTATAATTTTCGATTTTGATAAAGAGTTTTTTCGCATTTTTTTGACATTTTTATCGGCTCGGAGCATATATTTTATTTGCTTGCGGCGGATAATAATGCGATATTTGGTTAAAATATATATTTATAATACCGTTTTGATAATATAACACCGTTTTTTCGTTGAAGTGCATAAAATACGGGGCTGAAATTCGTATAAGCAAATTGAAATATACTGTTGTATTTTTTGCAGAAATGGTATAAAATGAATTTGTAATGAACAGAAAACCAAGTCAGGAGGCTTTTTATGAATTATAAACTTACCAAAAAGGAAGCCAAGGAGCTTATCGTCAATAAGCTTTCCCATTTCTACGGCGTTTCGCCCGAGGAGGCTACCTATGAGCATTATTACAAGGCGATTGCTCTCATTCTGCGCGACATGATGATGCAGGGCAGAAAGGAATTTCACAACGAGGCGAAGAAAGCAGATTCGAAGAAGATATATTATCTTTGCATGGAATTTCTTATGGGCCGCTCGCTTAAGAACAATCTTTTCAATCTCAATCTTACAAAAACAATGGAATCCACTCTCAAGGATTTCGGCATAAAGCTCGACAAGCTCTATGACTGCGAGCCCGACGCGGGTCTTGGCAACGGCGGTCTCGGCAGACTTGCCGCCTGCTACCTCGACGGTCTTGCGAGCCAGGGCTATTATGCAAAGGGCTATTCGATTCTCTACGAATACGGCATTTTCAAGCAGAAGCTTGTTGACGGCTGGCAGACCGAGCTGCCCGATTTCTGGCTTCCCGGCGGAGATGTATGGCTTGTTCCTCATGAGGAGGAGGCAGTCGATATACTCTTTGAGGGCTGGGTCGATGAAAGCTGGGACAATCAGTATCACCACGTTGAACAGCGTGACTGCAACAAGGTGAAGGCTATTCCCTATGATATGTTCGTTTCGGGCAAGGACGGCAAGGGTATCAGCGTTCTCCGTCTTTGGAGCGCTAAGGCGCCCGGACTTGACATGGATATGTTCAATCAGGGCGATTACATGCGAGCAATGGAGCAGAACGCAATGGCTGAGGTTATCAGCAAGGTTCTCTATCCGTCGGATAACCACCCAGAGGGTAAGAGCCTCCGTTTGCGTCAGCAGTATTTCCTCGTTTCCGCTTCAATTCAGGATATCATAAACACTCACCTGAGAATTTACGGCACGGTTGACAACCTCGCCGATAAAATCGCAATTCATATCAACGATACCCACCCGACCCTTGCAATTCCCGAGCTGATGAGAATTCTTCTCGACGACTGCGGCTACGGCTGGGACGAGTCATGGAATATTGTCACCAATACCGTTGCTTACACTAACCACACCGTTATGGCTGAGGCTCTCGAGTGCTGGCCCGAGGATCTTTTCAAGCGACTTCTTCCGAGAATCTATGAGATCACGAAGGAAATTGACAACCGCTTCCGCAGCTATGTCTGGAACGCAACGGGCGATGCAGACAAGGTTGAGCGCATGGCTATCGTTTCAAACGGCGTTATCAGAATGGCGAACATGTCCGTTGCAGGCTCTCACTGCGTAAACGGTGTTTCGGCTCTCCATTCAGAGATCCTCAAGGAGAGCGTTTTCAAGGATTTCTATTCGCTCACTCCCGATAAATTCACCAACGTTACAAACGGTATCGCACATCGCCGCTGGCTCTGCCAGTCGAATCCCGAGCTTACGAAGCTTCTTACCGAGCTTATCGGCAAAGGCTTTATTTATAACGGTGACGAGCTTGAAAAGCTCAAGCCCTACGCAACCGACGCAGAGGTTCTCAAGAAGCTCGAAAAAATCAAGCTCCACAACAAGGAGAGACTTGCCGAGCTTGTTAAAAAATCAAACGGAGTTGAGCTTGACCCGACATCAATCTTCGATGTTCAGGTTAAGAGACTGCACGAGTACAAGCGTCAGCACCTTAATGCCTTCCACATTCTTTCAAAGTATCTTGCAATCAAGGAAAATCCCGACGGAGATTTCACTCCGCACACCTATATTTTTGCCGCTAAGGCCGCTCCCGGCTACTTTATGGCGAAGAAGATCATCAGCTTCATCTGCTCTCTCGGCGAGCTTATTAACAACGATCCCGACGTGAGAGGACGTCTCAAGGTCGTATATCTTGAGGATTACAATGTTACAATGGCTGAACACCTCATGCCTGCCGCCGATATCAGCGAACAGATTTCCCTCTCGGGAACGGAGGCGAGCGGCACGGGAAACATGAAGCTCATGATAAACGGTGCAATCACGCTCGGCACAATGGACGGCGCAAACGTTGAAATTCACGAGGCTGTCGGCGATGACAACATCATCATCTTCGGCATGAGCACTCCCGAGGTAAACGAGCTGAAGCGCGTCGGCTACAATCCGATGAATTATTATCAGAACAATGCCGATATACGCAAGGTCGTTGATTTCATCAACGGCGGAATCAACGGCAAGGTGTTCCCCGAGATCGGCGGCACTATCACACACCACGACCCGTACATGGTTCTTGCCGACTTTGCGGACTACAAGGCGGCTCAGGCTAAGGCTGAAAAGCTCTTTGCCGACAGAGAAACATGGAACAGAATGTCGCTGATGAATATTGCGGGAGCAGGACGCTTTGCCTGCGACAGAGCAATCAACGACTATGCCCGTGATATTTGGCATACAGAACCGCTCAGAAAATAAGAAAGGGGACTGCCGCATTTAGCGCAGACCAAAAAGCAAACAATAAACAGAAAAGGCTATAATTCACAAACGGCGATTAAGCAATTGTGAATTATAGCCTTGTTTTATTGTAGTAATGTTTGCGCTTTTAAACGCTTTTTTGTCCTGTTTACTTTGGGTGTTTTGTATTTAATTTCTGACGTAAACCCTGATGAGTCCCTCGTCGTTTACGATCATCTTGTAGCCTGCGTCAATGTACGGCTGCTCGATTTCGGCAACCTTGACCGAGGTCGTGCCTCTGAGGTCGAGGACAAGATAATCGGTATCGACAGCATCATGATAATACTGCTCGTAGATGACCTTGCGCTGTGACAGCCGCGGTACAAAGAATGTTGAAGCTGTTACGCTTGCGTCCTCGGGAATTTCGTCAAGCACCTGCGTTATACGCTCATACGACTGCCTGTTCATGTCGTAGCTCAGCGAATAGCTGACAACCCTCGGATAAAGCAGTGACAGCATCATTACAAGGCTCATAACAGCGGCAGACAGTGAGATATAAACGCCCTTTCGTTCCTTGATCTCGTTCAGATTTATTATCGAAACATAGAACAGAAACGCAGTCATTCCGAACGAATACTGCTTGCCGAGGTCGCACTGATAATAGTAGTCCGAAAGGAAGTTTATCAAAAGCGGACAGATGAGAATAAGCCTCGAAAATTTCTTCGTCATGAACGGAAGCATTGCAAGCGGAAGGAAAAGCTGGAGAAAATATATCAGCTTTCCGCCGTCTGAGCTTGGGCTTCTGAACAGCTCGTTGAAAACAAGCATCGGAGTTTTGAATACCGTTTTGATAACGCCCGAAAGGCCTTCCTCGGGAAGCTTGAGGTTTGCAAATCGGTTCGACATTATTCCCTCGCCGAAGTGCGAAATATAGAACACCGCGCAGCCGAAATAGACGAGCGAGATCACCATTAGCGCAATGCCCTTTTTATAATCCTTCCTCGAAACGAGAATGTAAAGCGCAAAGATGAAAACGTATGCAAATGCTTCTTCCTTAACCATAAGAACAAGAAAAGCGAAAATAAACATCGGGATTTTTTTGTTCAGCTCGTAGAAAAGGAACATCCACAGGAGCAACGGAAGAATGAAGCAGTTTTCATGAAAATCATAAATACATCCGTAGCCGATTGCAGGATAAGCGCAATAGGCTATTGCCAGGAACATTTTTACCGTCGCGTTGAGATTATATTTTTTCATCAAAAGCAGAAGCGGTATAATTCCGCTCATCAGCAGAATGACCTGTGCGATTTGAAGAGTGATCTCCGACGGGAAAATATAATAAATCGGCAGAAGCAGATAAAGAACAGGGGAGAAGTGCACCGCAAAATGCGAGAGAAGCTTGTCTCGTTCGCAGGTTGAAAGCGGCTGAAAGCTCTCCTTGAGATTATAATAAATATTGCAGAAAATGCCGAAGTCAAAGTTGGGTGCGGTGTAGATCAAAACGCGCAGAACAACGATCGCGCAAACGAAAGCCGTAATTATCAGCGCCACGGTAATTGATGTTACAAGACCGACCTTTGGCGCAATGTCGATTTTGAGCTTTGCGAGGTAGGCATATCTCGCCGCGAGGAAAATCAGAACCGCAAAGCCGAGAATGATAAACTTGTCCGTTACTTTCATTGAGGCTTCGATCGCCAAAAGGCTTGCAGAGGCGAGCACGCATATCGGTACGGTTCGCTCACTTCTCAAAAGACTGCTTATTGCCGTTTGCAAGGCGAAAAAACCGACAAACAAGGCGGCTGCAGCAAGGATGTTTATTGATTGAAAGAGCTTTGCGTCAATCGTGTCGGCAGGGCTGAAAAAGAAAAGGATCGAGCCCATGAAAAACCATGAAGAAAACAGCTTGGCAAGAAAATCCTTGCCGATTGCCGAAAGTATTCTGTTGTCTTTTATTTTCATATTTCCGCAGTCCTTTCTGTATGATTCCCCACCTCAGAAGTGTTTCGTTGTTTATGCTTTTTATGTCCGCATTGTACTGTGGACTTCTGCGAACTTTGCTTGCATCCCCTACAGGGGAGCCGAGATTGCTTTACGCAATGCAAGCAGAATTTGCAAATATAATCACATGCTCTCGGGAACGGTTATACGGAGCATTTCAAGAATGTTTTTGATCGTATCCTTGACGCAGACGCAGAGATACAGGCGAGCCTGCATGAGCGCTTCGTCATCGCACTGAACGCGGCATGCGTTATAGAACTTATGGAAAAGCGTTGCGAGATCGACAACATATCGTGTGATTTTCGCCGGGTCGTAGAGCTTTGCCGAATTGACGATTTCATTTGTGAGTCCTGCAAGATGTCTGATAAGCTCGCGCTCCTCGGGAGCCTTGAGTGCTTCAAGCTCCTCCTCGGTGCAGTCACGGGGTTCTATGCCCTCCGCCTTGAGCTTTTTAATGATTGAACAAATTCTTGCATGAGCGTATTGACAGTAATAAACAGGGTTCTGCGAGCTCTGCTCAACCGCAAGGTCGAGGTCGAATTCCATCTGTGAACCCGGCTCTCTCATATTGAAAAGGAATCTTACTGCGTCGATAGGAATATCCTCGAGCAGGTCAACAAGCGTGATTGCCTTGCCCGTTCTCTTTGACATTCTGACAACCTCGCCGTCACGGGTGAGGCGGACAAGCTGCATGAGAATAACGTTCAGTCTGTCTCCGCCGACGCCGATAGCGTCGAGTGCGCCCTGCATTCTTGCAACGTGACCGTGGTGGTCTGCGCCCCAAACGTCAATAGCCGTGTCAAAATTTCTGACCGAGAGCTTGTTGCGATGATAAGCAATATCTGCGGCGAAATATGTCGGATTTCCGTTTGCGCGGATAAGAACATCGTCCTTAAGCTCAAGCTTGTCAATGCTCTCCTGAGAAAGTCCCTGCTTCTTAAGACGCTCGGTCTGAACCTCAATGTTCTTGTACCAGAGTGCGCCGTCCTTTTCGTAGGTCAAGCCCTTTTCTTTCATAAGCTCGATCGTGTCGGCAAGCTCGCCGTCATTGTGGAGAACGCTCTCATGGAACCATGTATCGTATTCGATTCTGTACTTTGTAAGGTTGTCCTTCATTGCCTGAATGTTCTTCGGCAATGCAAAATCAACGAGAGCCTTTCTGCGCTCCGCTTCGTCGGCATTTATATATTTATCGCCGTAAACGTCGGCAAATTCCTGCGCACGAACCTTAATGTCCTCGCCGTGGTAGCTGTCCTCGGGGAGCTCAACAGCATCCTCGCCCTTATAGATCTGCTGATATCTGATGTCGAGCGAAAGGGCGAACTTGTCGATCTGATTGCCTGCATCGTTGATGTAGAATTCACGGCTGACCTCGTAGCCTGCGCAGTCGAGCACGGCGGCAAGACAGTCGCCGAGTGCGCCGCCGCGTGCATTGCCCATATGCATGGGACCTGTCGGGTTGGCGGAAACAAATTCAACGTTTATTTTCTTGCCCTTGCCGTAGTCCGAATGGCCGTAGTCCTTGCCCTTGGCACGGATATCCTTGAGAATATCGGCATAGTAGAGGTCATCGAGATAGAAATTGATGAATCCGGGACCTGCGACCTCGACGCGCTCAAAATATGTGCCGTCAAGGCTTGCTTCGGCGATGATCGCGTCGGCAATCCTTTTCGGAGCATTTCTCAACTCCCTTGCCCATGCCATTGCGGCATTGGTTGAAAAATCGCCGTTTGCTCTGTCGGCAGGGATCTCAACATTGAATGCGCCTGTCGGAACAGCGGCAAGAGTGCCTTTTTCGGCAGCCTTTGCCGAAGCGTCGGAGATTATTTTTTTAAGGTCATCCTGAACCTTGTTTACTATATATGACATTTATATCATTCCTTTCGGTTTGAGGAATTTTACAATTTATTTTTCACTCCGCCGTTATGCGGATCCTGTTCTTGCTCAGAAGCGTTCCCTCTGCATCAAGCTCATAGGCGAATTCAAGCTTTATAAGCCTGCCAGCCTTGAATTCCGAGGTCACCATCGAGCCCGAAATTCCCATCATGAAGCTGCCGACGGGCGTTGCATAACAGCAGATATTCCGTCTGCCTTTTTCAATCTTCATGACCGTGTTGTATGCACCCTCACGGGTTATCTCGACACAGCAGCCGCCAGTCACGCTTATGCAGGTTTTGCAGCCTTTCATCTCGTCCGACGGTTCGTTGTATTTCACAGTGTAATGCCCTGCACTGCCCTCGATATCGGCATTGGTTATCATTTTCGAGCGCTCTGGCTTACCGTCCGTCAGGTGCATGTCGTGAATCGTAATCAGACAATTCATCTGTCCCACTTCTCCATTGCAAGGGTAAGAAGTCGGTCAATCAGCTCGCTGTAGGGAATTCCCGCGATCTGGAGAAAGCCCTGAATCGTTCCGTCCTCGCCGTTCTTGCCGTGGAGCACGGGGAAAACAACGTCGATATGTATTTTTTCGATTCCGTCCTCGTGGAAAACAAGGATTCCATGATCCTCGCGGTCGGGAGAAATAACAGCCTTCGTAAGATACTTTTCGTCCTCAAGCCATTTGTCCTCGGGGAGCTTTGAAACGTCGCCGTCATACTTGAACCAGCGACCGTCCTTTGTTATTCCGATAAGGATAAGATTATATTTATCCCTCGGAGTGTTCTCAATTACGGAGCGTGCGGAAACGACCGAAACATCATGCTCGCTCGAAACGCCGCCGAAAAGAATAAGTGCGTTTTTCATTGGAAGTCACATCCTAATATTATTTGATGTACTAAAGGGTATTTCAGGTATTTTTACCGAAAGACAGTCGCTGAAAATCACGCAGAGCTCCAAGCGGCGGTCACCATACCTATACACAATAATTAATGTTATCATAATAGTCAAATCAAGTCAAGGAAAATTGCCGTTTCATGATATTTCTCTGTACAAATTTGCAAAAAAATAGTGACAAAAACCTATTTATATGATATAATCTTACTTGTTATGTACAGTAGTATAATTATGCTTATATTAAGGAGAAAAAGACATGGAACTTAACGAAGCTTTAGGTTTGGTAATGAAGGGCATAGAAAGCACGATGAGCGATCACGGCTTTAGTGTGGTAATTCCCGATGGAACCGAGAAAGGCGCTCTCCCCGTTGCCGTAAAAAACGGCAGCTCGACTATAACCTATACAGGCAAAAAGGGTTCGGTAAAAATCGAATTCCTTGAGGGAAAGATCTCTCTGCTCTGTGCTCAGTCGCAGGCGGCAGAGGCGGTTGACGACGATTATAAAAAGGTCACAATGACCCTCTTCAATCCTGACAATGCGGACGGCAGGGACATCAAATATCTTGTAAATGACTTCTGCGACGGAATCATTGAGGTGTACGGAAGCAAGGGCAAGGGCTCAAAGAAGCTTCCTCAGCCCGTTTCAAAGGCGGAGGCAAAGAGCGGCGCGGCCTACTATGACCTCAACACTCTCGGCAGCAGATTCGTTGTTATCTATCCCGAGCTTAAGGAGGTCTACAGAGCCAACGTTACAAAATACGGCGAATTTCTCGCCGACGATTTCTTCCTCAATTACGGTAACGCAAAGGTTCGCGAGACTGTTCAGCGCAACGACCCGACCCAGATGAGAAAGCTCTTCAACATGTTCAATGAGATATACAATGACGGTACCAATCAGACTCAGAGCGTTATTGTTGTTACTATTCTCGGCTCGCTTTATGACGACGAGCAGCTTCTTGCAAACTGCGTTGACTATATGGGCGATATGACGCTCTCGGTTATCGAGACGAACAAGCTTCTCAGAAAATCATCCGTAAGGGCAAAGCTGGAGCATCCGCCCCTCTATAAGCCCAAGAAGCAGAAAAAATCATTCATGAACAGACTGAACGGAGGTAATTAACCGTGGCAAACGAAGAAAAAAATGAACCTATAATTGCCGTGGCAGAGGTGAGCGGTGAAGAGCTGCTTGACGAAGCTATGGATACTGCCGTCACCGAGGAATACGGTGCCGACCAGATTCAGGTTCTTGAGGGCCTCGAGGCTGTTCGTAAAAGACCGGGCATGTACATCGGATCGACAGGCCCGAGGGGCTTGCATCATCTTGTTTACGAAATCGTCGATAACTCTATCGACGAGGCTCTCGCAGGCTTTTGTACCCATATTGAGGTTGAGATCCTCCCCGGCAATATAATCTCTGTCCGTGATAACGGCCGAGGAATTCCCGTTGCTATCCACGAAAAAATGGGCATCCCGACCCTGACGGTCGTTCTCACCGTTCTGCACGCAGGCGGTAAGTTCGGCGGCAGCGGCTATAAGGTTTCGGGCGGTCTGCACGGCGTCGGTTCGTCCGTTGTTAATGCGCTCTCCGAGTGGATGGAGGCTGAGGTTTCCCGTGACGGACATGTTCATTACCAGAAATTCTCGCGCGGCAATGCCGTATGCGATATGAAGATAATCGGCGATACGAACGAGACAGGTACTCTTATTCGCTTCAAGGCTGATCCCGAGATATTTACGGAAACGACCGAGTATGAATTTGACGTGCTTGAAAGAAGGCTTCGCGAATCCGCATTCCTCAATGCAGGACTTTCAATCAAGCTGACGGATTCGAGAGATCCCGAAAACATTGTTGAAAAGGTCTACTGCTATGAGGGCGGTCTGTCGAGCTTTGTTGAATACATCAACACAAGCCGCGCGCTTACTCCGCTCCATACTCCGCCGATCCACATTTCCACGACCGTCGGCGACAAATCAGCCGAGATCGCGATGGCATATAACGACAGCTACAATGAAAATATTCTTTCATTCGCAAATAACGTCCGCACAATTGACGGCGGTACTCATGAAACAGGCTTTAAAACAGCTTTGACACGTGTTTTCAATGACTACGGCAAGAAATACGGCATACTCAAGGACGGCGACAAAAAGCTTTCGGGCGAGGATGTGCGCGAGGGACTTTCCGCAGTTATCAGCGTTAAGCTGACCGAGGCTCAGTTCGAGGGCCAGACCAAGGGCAAGCTCGGCAATACGGAAATGACAAGCATTGTTTCGTCGCTCGTTTATGAAAAGCTGATGACATATTTTGAGGAAAACCCGTCAGTTGTTAAGGCTATCTTCTCAAAGGCGCTTGACGCTTCAAGAGCGAGAGAGGCCGCAAGAAAAGCCCGTGACCTTGCGCGCCGCAAGGGTGCGCTTGAAAGCAACTCACTCCCCGGTAAGCTTGCAGACTGCACCGAAAAGAGTGCGGACAGCACCGAGCTTTACATCGTCGAGGGTGATTCGGCAGGCGGCTCCGCAAAGGAGGGACGCGACAGACAGTTCCAGGCTATTCTTCCTCTTTGGGGAAAGATGCTCAACGTTGAAAAGTCACGTCTTGACAAGGTCATCTCAAACGAAAAGCTTATCCCGATAGTTACCGCTCTCGGTACGGGTATAGGCGAGGATTTTGATATTAACAAGCTAAGATATGACAAGGTCGTTATCATGGCGGATGCCGATGTTGACGGTGCTCATATCAGAACGCTTCTGCTTACATTCTTCTTCAGATACATGAGACCTCTGCTTGACACGGGTCACGTTTATCTCGCCCAGCCGCCTCTTTTCAAGGTCAGCAAGGGCAAAAAGCACGTTTACGCCTTCTCCGATGAGGAGCGTGACAGGCTCACGGATGAAATGGGCGGCGGATGCGACATTCAGCGATACAAAGGTCTCGGTGAGATGGATCCCATTCAGCTTTGGGAGACAACCATGGATCCAAAAACAAGAATCATGCTCCGCGTTACTCTTGAGGACGCAATGGAGGCTGACGAAACCTTCTCGATCCTTATGGGCGATAAGGTTGAGCCTCGCCGTGATTTCATAGAAAAGAACGCCAAGTACGTTCAGAATCTTGATGTATAAAGGAGGGAAACAGACATGGCTAAGCAGGACGGTTATCATCCGGACGAAAACTTCAAAGAAAATCTGGAGAATACCACCATATATAATGTAGATATCAATAAGGAAGTCAGAAAGGCTTTCCTTGACTATTCAATGTCGGTTATTGTTTCCCGTGCATTGCCCGACGTGCGTGACGGCTTGAAGCCCGTTCACCGCCGTATCCTTTATACAATGTATGAAAACAACCTGACTCCGGACAAGGCTTACCGTAAGTGCGCCGACACAGTCGGTTCCGTTCTCGGTCGCTATCATCCCCACGGTGACGCTTCCGTTTACGACGCAATGGTTCGTCTTGCACAGAATTTCTCAATGAGATACACTCTTGTTGACGGTCACGGTAACTTCGGCTCAATCGACGGCGACCCGCCGGCTGCTTACCGATATACCGAGTCAAGAATGAGCAAAATGGCTCTCAAAATGCTGACCGATATCGACAAGGACACAATAGATTTCACAACGAACTACGATGACAGACTTAAGGAGCCGACAGTTCTTCCCTCACGTTTTCCGAATATTCTCGTAAACGGTTCAATGGGTATCGCCGTCGGTATGGCAACGAATATTCCGCCGCACAATCTCCGTGAGGTTATTGACGGAATGTGCTGCCTCATCGACAATCCCGACGCTTCGCTCGACGAGCTTATGGAGCACATTAAGGGACCCGATTTTCCGACCTACGGTATTATCATGGGTCGCTCGGGAATGAGAGCCGCTTATGCAACAGGCAGAGGCAAGATAGTTGTCCGTGCCCGCGCGGAGATAGTTGAGAAAAAGAACGGCCGCTTTGAAATCAAGGTTACCGAAATTCCCTATAACGTTAATAAAGCGAGACTTATCGAGAGCATTGCAGACCTTGTTAAGGATAAGAAGATCGAGGGTATCTCGGATATCAACGACTATTCCTCAAAGGCAGGTATGCACATCTCAATCGACCTCAAGCGTGACGCAAATCCGCAGGTCGTTCTCAATCAGCTTTATTCCTATACTCAGCTTCAGACAACATTCGGCGTAATTCTGCTTGCAATCGTCAACGGCGAGCCGAAGATCCTTACCCTTAAGGAAATTCTTCAGAATTATATCGACTTCCAGAAAGAGGTTGTCACAAGAAGAACTCAGTACGACCTCAAAAAGGCTCAGGACAGGGCTCATATACTTGAAGGACTTCTCACCGCTCTTGATTTTATCGACGAGGTTATCAATATTCTTCGTAATTCAAAGAGTGTTAATGAAGGTAAAGAGGCTCTCATGACACGCTTCGGCCTTGACGATGTTCAGGCGCAGGCGATAGTTCAGATGCGTCTCGGTCAGTTGACAGGTCTTGAAAGAATCAAGATTGAGGACGAGCTTGACGAGCTTAAGGCAAAGATTGCAGAATTCCTCGAGCTTCTCGGCGACGAGCATAAGCTCCTCGGACTTGTTAAGGCAGAGGCTATGGAAATTTCCGACAAATACGGCGACGACCGCCGCACAGAGATCATGAACGTTTCGGGCGAGGTTGATATCGAGGATCTTATCCCCGAGGAGACCTGCGTATTTACTCTGACCGATTTCGGATATATCAAGCGTATTCCGATGTCCGAGTACCAAACTCAGCGCAGAGGCGGCAAGGGAATCAAGGGTCTTACAAGGCGCGAGGACGATATCGTTAAGACGATGTTCACCGCTTCGACCCATGACCACATCGCTTTCTTTACCTCAAAGGGCAGAACATTCAGGCTCAAGGGCTATGAGATCCCCGAGGGCTCACGAACCAGCAAGGGCATGAATATCGTCAACCTGCTTCCTCTTGAGAGCGGAGAAACTATTTCTTCGATGAACTGCGGCAGCGGCGACGAGTATAAATATCTTTGCATGTTTACACGCAACGGTATTATCAAGCGTTCGGCAGTTACCGAGTACGCTAATATCCGCCGCACAGGCGTTATCGCTATCACTCTTGATGAGGGCGACGAGCTCGCATGGGTCAAGATGACAAAGGGCAACGACGATATCATTGTTGCGACCAAGAAGGGTATGTCCATTCGCTTCAATGAGAACGATGCACGACCGATAGGCAGAACCGCACGAGGTGTTAAGGCAATCGAGCTTGCCGAGGGCGATGAGGTTATCGGTGTTGCAACCGTTGAGGAGGGCAAGTCCATTCTCACCGTCAGCGAAACGGGCTTCGGACGTATCAGCGACTTTGACAATTACCGCGTCCAGTCCAGAGGCGGTAAGGGTCTTATCAACTACCATACAGATAAAAACGGCGATGTTGCGGCAGTTACATCTGTCAGCGATGACAATGACATCATTCTCATCTCCTCCGACGGAATCATCATCCGTATTCCCGCAGACGGAATCAGCAAGTTTGCCCGTCCGTCAAAGGGCGTCCGTGTAATGAGGGTTTCCGAGGGTGAGAAGATCGTAACGCTCACTCCTGTTGAAAAGGAAGAAGAGGAGGAAACCCCTGCTGAGGAAAACGCAGAGGGTGAGGCAACTCAGGCTGTTGAAAATAACGAAACAGAAAACAACCCCGAATAAAAGAAACGGAGGTAATTTATGAATATTGCTATTATTGCTCATGACGCAAAGAAAGAGCTTATGACTCAGTTCTGCATTGCATATTGCGGAATTCTCAGCCGTCACAGACTCTTTGCAACAGGCACAACGGGCAAGCTCGTTGCCGACGCAACAGGTCTTGAAATAACGACATTTCTGCGCGGCTCGCAGGGCGGAGATCAGCAGATCGGTGCGCTTATTGCCTGCAATGAGATAGACATGCTTCTCATATTCAATGATCCGCTTGATCCGAAGGAGCATGAGCCGAACGTTTCAAGCCTGCTCAGACTTTGCGACGTTCACAACGTTCCTGCGGCAACGAACATTGCCACTGCCGAAGCACTTATCCATTCGCTCGACAGAGGCGATCTTGATTGGCGCGATATCGTCAATCCGAAATATTGATTTGATTTTAAATGCTTTATCCTGCTGTGCGGCGGAAAAAATAATTTGCCGTGCGGGCAGGATAGCTGTGTCCTGAAAATTATACACACGGCGGAGGAAAAACATGCGCTGTAAGAACTGCAAAAAAGAAGTGAATCCAAATTTTATCAAGTGTCCGCATTGCGGAAAACCGATAAAGCGCAAAAAGCAGAGAGATAAAAAGGAGCTTGCTCTTTCTGTCGGCTTTTTTGCCGTCGGAGCGCTTTTTGTGATTTTTGCCTTTTTCAGCCTGTTCTTCAAATGCGCCTACTATTCCGAAATTGCAATGATGATTTCGGTCATCGTTTTTCTTGTCAGCGTGCCGTTTATTTACGGCAATTATCACGGACTGCCGCAAAAGACGGCGGAGATCCTCGGCGCTGTGCTGTCGCTTCCTTTTATCGGCAACTGGCTTGCCATTGTCGTTTTTGCAAAGGTAAGCGTCAATTACGGCGGTTTGGCGGATTTCTATTATATTTTTTCGCTTGCCGCATTTGTTCTGGGGGATATAATTCTTTTGCTCAGAGCGGCAGGAGTTTTTAAAAAGCCGTATGCTCTTTCGTGGCTGTCGCTGGCGCTCGGCATTGCAAGCGTTATTTTTACTATTGTATATTTTGCGATAACGGGCGTTGCGAAAAGCCTGGCGGTCGCTATTATTGCCGCGCAGGCGCTTTTGCCCGAATACATGGCTTTTCATATTTTGATGACGGACTACAGAAAAGATAAGATAAATAAGTAACAGCCCCAAACGGCAGTTACATAATATAACTCAGTGAGGAGTTTAAGTATGGCACTTATAACCAAGGCTATCAAGGGAACGCAGGACGTTCTTCCCTCCGAGAGCCACAAAAACCAGTTTATCGAAAGCACCCTGCTCAACATTGCAAAGGATTTCGGATTCAGAGAGATCCGCACTCCTGTCTTTGAGCACACGGAGCTTTTTACACGTTCTGTCGGCGACACGACGGACGTTGTTCAGAAAGAGATGTATACCTTTAACGATAAGGGCGGCCGTTCGATTACCCTCAGACCCGAGGGAACGGCAGGTGCGGCAAGAGCTTTCCTTGAGCACGGACTCCAGAATGAGCCGATGCCGCAAAAGGTAAGCTATGTAACCTCATGCTATCGTTATGAAAAGCCGCAGGCAGGCAGGCTGCGTGAATTTCACCAGTTCGGTGTTGAGTGCTACGGTACAGCTTCTCCTGCCGCAGACGCAGAGGTTATCTCGCTCGGCAATGAAATTTTCGGATTTCTCGGAATTGACAGAATCAGTCTTGAGATAAATTCAATCGGTTGTCCGACCTGTCGCAAGAAGTATCAGGAAGCTCTGAAGGCATATTTTGAGTCCCGTAAGGACGAGCTTTGCGACACCTGCCGTGAAAGACTTGAAAGAAATCCGATGAGAATTCTCGATTGCAAGAGCCCGATTTGTCACGAAATCGGACAGGGAGCGCCGATAATTCTCGACTATCTCTGTGACGACTGTCACGATCACTTTGAAAAGGTTAAAATGTACCTTGAGGCGATGAACATTTCGTACACGGTCAATCCGCACATCGTCAGAGGTCTTGATTATTATACACGCACGGTATTTGAGTTTGTGACGGACGCACTCGGCGCACAGAGCGCAGTCTGTGCCGGCGGACGCTATGACGGACTTGTTGAAGAAATCGGCGGTCCCCATGTTCCGGCTCTCGGCTTTGCGCTCGGACTTGAAAGAATCCTTCTTCTTCTCGAAGCGCAGGAAATCGAACTTCCGGCGGCGGATGTTCCCGAGATTTACATCGGCAGTATCGGTGACGCGGCGCTCACCAAGGCGGCGGCGCTTGCGCTTGAGCTTCGTCAGTCGGGTATCAGCGCACAGTTTGACGTTGTCGGACGTTCGGTAAAGGCTCAGATGAAGTTTGCCGACAAAATCGGTGCAAGGTTTACAACGATTATCGGCGACGACGACCTCACGGCAGGCGTTGCCAAGGTCAAAAATATGGAAAGCGGCGAAACACAGGAGATCTCTCTTGACAGCTTTTCGGATGATTTTATGGAATATTCACTTCAGTCGGCGGCAATGAAGCTCCAGGGCACAGCTGCCGAGGATATGGATAATATAGATTTAAGCAAAATTTTAGGAGGCTTAATATAATGGACTTTATGACAGGCTTAAAGCGTACCGACTATTGCGGCGATCTCAGAATCGGCGATGTCGGCAAAGAGGTTGTCGTTGCAGGCTGGGTACAGCGTCAGCGTGACCTCGGCGCACTTATCTTTATTGATTTGCGTGACAGAACAGGCATTGTTCAGCTCGCATTCGGCGAGAACACGGACAAAGAGATCTTTGACAAGGCATTTTCCGCAAGAAGCGAATTTGTCCTTATGGCAAAGGGTGTTGTCCGTGAGCGTTCCTCAAAGAACATGGAAATCCCGACAGGTGAGATTGAGGTTGATGTTACAGACCTTCGAGTTCTCGGCAAGAGCGAGACTCCGCCGTTTGAGATCGTCGAAAACTGCCAGACCTCAGAGCTGACAAGACTTAAATACCGTTATCTCGACCTTCGCCGTCCCGATCTTCAGCGCAACATTATCATGCGCCACAAGATTTGCAAGATCACCCGTGACTATTTCGACGAGAACGGCTTCATCGAGATTGAAACCCCGATTCTTATCCGTTCCACTCCCGAGGGAGCAAGAGACTTCCTCGTTCCCAGCCGTATTCACAACGGTTCGTTCTATGCACTTCCGCAGTCACCTCAGCTCTACAAGCAGCTTTCAATGGTTGCAGGCTTTGACAGATACATGCAGATCGCACGCTGCTTCCGTGACGAGGATCTCCGTGCCGACCGTCAGCCCGAATTCACACAGATCGACCTTGAAATGTCATTTGTTGACATGGAGGACGTTCTCCACATCGGCGAAGGCTATATGAAGCGAGTTTTCAAAGAGGCTCTCGGCGTTGACATTCAGCTTCCGCTCCCGAGAATTACATATAAAGAGGCAATGGAGCGCTTCGGTTCCGATAAGCCCGATACACGTTACGGCATGGAGCTTTATGATCTCAGCGATATCGTTAAGGACTGCGGCTTCGGCGTGTTCTCCAATACAGTCAAGGACGGCGGTTCTGTTCGTGGCATTACTGCTAAGAACGCATTCAAATCACTTTCAAGAAAAGAGATAGACAAGCTCACCGATTCGGTTAAGGGTAACGGTGCAAAGGGTCTTGCATGGGCAAGAATTGCCGAGGACGGAACTGTTTCCTCATCTTTTGCAAAGTTCATCACCGAGGACGAGCTCAAGGCTATTCTTGACAAGGCAGGCGCAGAAGCAGGCGACGTTGTTCTCATCATCGGCGACGTTAAGAATTCAATTGTTTTCAACGCTCTCGGTGCACTCCGTCAGGAGGTTGCAAAGAGACTTGACATAATTCCCGAGGGTCAGTACAATCTCCTTTGGATCACAGAGTTCCCGTTCTTCGATTGGGACGAGGACAGCAAGACTTGGGTTGCAATGCACCACCCGTTCACCGCTCCGATGGATGAGTGCCTTGAATACCTTGAAACAGACAAGGCTAAGGTAAGAGCAAAGGCATACGACCTTGTTCTCAACGGAATTGAGCTTTCGTCGGGCTCAATCAGAATTACGAACCCTGAGCTTCAGAGCAGAATTTTCACTCTCCTCAACCTCACTCAGGAGGAGGCTTATGCGAAGTTCGGTTATCTGCTTGACGCATTCAGATACGGCGCACCGCCGCACGGCGGAATGGGCATCGGTCTTGACCGTCTCGTTATGCAGATGCTCGGCTGCGACAGCCTGAGAGATGTTGTTGCATACCCGAAGGTTCAGAACGCAAGCGAGCCGATGACAGGCTGTCCCGCAGAGGTTGACGACCTCCAGCTTGACGAGCTTGGAATTAAGCTTAAAACAGAATAAACAGAGTCAAAACCGCTTTCCTTTTGGAGAGCGGTTTCGTTTAAGCTGTTTGATTTTTACTATATATAAAAAGACGAAAGCAATTTTGACCGCTTTCGTCTATTGTCGCTTATTTTTTGAGCTTTACAAGGTCGCGGTAGCTGATGAGCTTGATATTGTGCTCATCAAATGCCTTATAAATATCCGGGTCTTTCATGATGAGATATTCCCAGTATCTTCTCTTCCATCTTCCTGTGATTGCTTTCATTTCGTCGGTATCAAGAGCCGGGTGGATATATGTCTCGCAAATTCCGTCCGGAATGTCCGTAAGATATGTGATGAAATTGTGCTTGAACTCATCATATGAGTTTCCGCTCTCAATGCTCTCGGGGAAAATCAGATAATCGGGCATCGGAACGTGATTTATCTTGCCGAACATGCCCGAGAAACGGCATGCCGCCTTGAACAGCCACATCGGTGTGCCCGGGGGACACTGGGATTCAAGCGGCTTTGAGAACATGCGGAACGGATAGCCCTTTTTACCGCAGATCGCGAGCGTTTTAGGAAGCATTTTCAGCTTGCCGTTGAGACCGTAAAGCGCGCCCATGTGCGAGTCAACGTGCGACGGCTTCATGCCCTTCTTTTCAAAATATTCGATCTGTGCAAGCGTTTCGGCACATGCGTCATCGTAGGTGCAGTGAGCTTCAAAGTCCTCGCTCTCGGGCCACATTCTGCCCTCGGGAGTTCTGATGCTCTTGCCGTCGGTCAAAGGTCCCCACGGGAATTTGTCCATCCACTCGTTTGTGTGGGTAAGATGGACGCCGATAGCGTACTGCGGATGTGCCTTTGCAAATTCAATTGCTTCGTCTGCGCCGGGGCACGGAGCCATTATTGTTGAAGAAAGCAGACAGCCGCTTTCAAAAAGATCCATGCAAGCTTCGTTTGCCGAATGGCAAAGTCCGAAGTCGTCGGCGTTTATAATAAGATACTTACTGATAATTATCACTCCTGTTTTTTCTCATTCGGAGAATGATTACATAATCATACATATTTTACTATATCATACATAAAAAAGCAAGCACTTTAAATAGACAAACCGCTTGAAAAATACAAACCTATAATATATAATTATAATTGTATTAAGTATTTTACAAAGGGTGACAGCTATGCGAAAATATGACATAACCGCCCTCGGCGAAATTCTGATAGATTTTGTACCCGACGGGGTTGACTCTGTCGGTGATATGCGTTTTATCCGTAAGGCGGGCGGAGCGCCGCTGAATGTGCTTGCGACTGCGGCAAGGGCAGGGCTTAAAACGGCTTTCATCGGCAAGGTCGGAGATGACTTGCTCGGAGATTTTCTTATCAAAACCGTCAAGGAATGCGGTATTGACTGCGATTATCTTAAAAAGGATAATGAGCACAATACCACCCTTGCTTTTGTTGAGCTTGACAAAAAGGGCGACAGAAAGTTCAGCTTTTACAGAACCTACGGCGCGGACAGGTTTATCTATGAAGCCGACGTTGACAAAAAGCTGATAGCCGATTCAAAGGTATTTCATTTCGGCTCTCTTTCGTTGACGGACGAGCCGTCGTATTTCTCCACGGAGATAGCCGTCAAAGCCGCAAAGGAATTCGGCTGTACCGTAACCTATGACCCCAACTACCGTCCGCCGCTGTGGGACAGTCCCGAAAAGGCGGCCGAGCGCATGGCGGTTCTGCTTCCCTATGTCGATATCATCAAGCTTTCTGTTGAGGAGCTTGAAATGATTAGCCGCGGCAGGGGAACGGACTTCCTTTTTGAAAAAGGAGTAACGCTTGCACTGGTAACGGACGGCGACAAGGGAGCAACGCTCTGCTTCAAGGGCGAAAAGGCTCATGTTCCTGCGATCAAAGCCAAAACCGTGGACACAACGGGCGCCGGGGACATCTTCTTAGGCACTTTTGTCAGCGAGTTTATCAAAAAAGGTGAAAACCTTGATGAGCTTTCGTTGGACGATGCAATAAATTTTACAAAAAAAGCCGTATTTGTTTCGGGCAAAAGCACTGAAAAATATGGCGCAATAGCCTCAATTTTTGATGTGATTATATAAACATTTCAGACTGTGAGCCTGTTCCGTCAAGGGTATATCGATAAATGCAATACCGATATGAGAAAGAGGCAATTCCCAAAACGAGAAAACTTTGATAAAATAATAACAATCAAAGGAACGACGTACGTTCATGGGAGGTGTCATCTTGAAAGAGACGGAGATATCACGGCCGGCACTCGGCAGAATTCCGATGTATCTCAGATTTCTCAAAGGCTTGCCGGAGAGTATGCAAAACATATCCTCAACGGTAATTGCCAAGGAGCTGGGGCTCGGCGAGGTTCAGGTTCGAAAGGATCTCGGCGCATTGTGCGGTTCGGGTAAACCGAAGGTCGGATATCAGCGAAAGGAGCTTATCGAAAGTCTTGAAAAATTCATGACGGGAGATAAGGTCGAAGCAGCGATCATAGGCGCAGGCAGGCTCGGAAAGGCATTGCTTGACTATTCGGGCTTCGAGGATTTCGGAATTTCGGTTCTTGCCGCCTTTGACAAAAGGGTGCAGGAGGACACGGTTTCCGAGGGCGGTAAACCGATAATGCAGATGTCGGAGTTTTCTGACTTCTGTAAGGTGAATAACATCAAAATCGGTATTATTGCAGTTCCGTCGGAAGCCGCTCAGTCGGTGAGCAACCTCTTTTATGAGAACGGAGTTCGCCTGATGTGGTGCTTTGCACCGTGTCAGCTCTACAAGCCCGCAGACGCAGTTATTCAGTATGAAAATCTTGCGCTGTCGCTTGCACATTTGAAAATGCAGATAAAATAATCACAGACAAACCTGACCGACGCAAAACGGCGGTCATAAGAAACCGGGAGGTTAAGATATGGAAACGAAAGAAAGAAAAATCGTAGACAGTGTTGAAACACTGGAGGAAACACTCGCAAGAGTTAAGGAAGCACAGAAGAAGTTCGCTACCTACACTCAGGAGCAGGTTGACAAGATTTTCCTTGCCGCCGCAATAGCCGCTAACCAGGCAAGAATTCCGCTTGCTAAGATGGCTGTTGAGGAGACGGGTATGGGTGTTGTTGAGGACAAGGTCATCAAGAACAACTATGCGGCAGAGTATATCTACAATGCTTACAAGAACACAAAGACCTGCGGCGTTATCGAGGAGGATAAGGCATACGGCATCAAAAAGATCGCAGAGCCGATCGGTGTTATCGCCGCCGTTATCCCGACAACGAACCCGACATCAACGGCTATCTTCAAGTGCCTTATAGCACTTAAGACTCGCAACGCTATCATCATCAGCCCCCACCCGAGAGCAAAGCTTTCAACTATCGCGGCCGCAAAGCTCGTTCTTGAAGCAGCTGTTGAGGCAGGCGCACCCGAGGAGATCATCAGCTGGGTTGACGTCCCGAGCCTTGATATGACAAACCTTCTTATGAAAGAGGCCGATATAATCCTTGCAACAGGCGGTCCCGGAATGGTTAAGGCTGCTTATTCGTCAGGTAAGCCGGCACTCGGCGTTGGTGCAGGTAACACTCCGGCAATCATCGACGAGACAGCGGATATCGTTCTTGCAGTCAACTCGATAATTCATTCAAAGACATTTGATAACGGTATGATTTGCGCATCCGAGCAGTCGGTCATCGTTCATCAGAATATCTACGACGCAGTTAAGGCTGAGTTTGCCGAAAGAGGCTGCTATTTCCTCAATCCCGAGGAGACAGAGAAGGTCAGAAAGACCATCATCATCAACGGCTCGCTTAACGCTAAGATCGTAGGTCAGCCTGCGGCAAAGATCGCGGCGCTTGCAGGCGTAAAGGTTCCGACAGGAACAAAAATCATCATCGGTGAGGTCGAGAGCGTAGACATCAGCGAAGAGTTCGCTCATGAGAAGCTTTCTCCCGTCCTTGCAATGTATAAGGCAACAGATATTCATGATGCTTTTGATAAGGCAGAGCATCTTATCGCAGACGGCGGTTACGGTCATACATCTTCAATCTATCTCAACGAGGTAACCGAGCAGGCAAAGCTTGAGGAGTTCACTTCGAGAATGAAGACCTGCCGTATCCTTGTAAATACTCCTTCTTCACACGGCGGTATCGGTGATCTTTACAACTTTAAGCTCGCTCCGTCGCTTACCCTCGGCTGCGGCTCATGGGGCGGCAACAGTGTCAGCGAGAACGTTGGCGTAAAGCATCTTATCAATATCAAGACCGTAGCTGAAAGGAGACAGAATATGTTGTGGTTCAGAGCACCTGAAAAGGTATATATCAAGAAGGGCTGTCTCCCTGTTGCGCTTGACGAGCTTAAGAATGTCATGGGCAAGAAGAGAGCATTCATCGTAACGGACAGCTTCCTTTATCATAACGGCTATACGAAGCCTATCGCAGACAAGCTTGACGAAATGGGTATCGTTCATACGACGTTCTTCGACGTTGCTCCGGACCCGACACTTGCCAGTGCAAAAGAGGGCGCAGAGCAGATGAAGGCATTCCAGCCCGACTGCATCATCGCACTCGGCGGCGGTTCCGCAATGGACGCAGGCAAAATCATGTGGGTTCTCTATGAGCATCCGGAAGCAGACTTCATGGATATGGCAATGCGTTTCATAGATATCCGTAAGCGTGTTTACACCTTCCCGAAGATGGGCGAAAAGGCATATTTCATCGCTATTCCGACTTCGGCAGGTACAGGCTCCGAGGTTACTCCGTTCGCAGTCATCACAGACGAAAAGTCAGGCGTTAAGTATCCGCTTGCCGACTATCAGCTCCTCCCGAACATGGCGATTATCGACCCTGATTTCCACATGAGCGCACCGAAAGGACTTACAGCCGCTTCAGGTATCGACGCTGTTACACATGCTCTCGAGGCTTACGCTTCAATGATGGCAACAGACTATACAGACGGCCTTGCAATTCAGGCTCTCAAGGGAATCTTTGAGTATCTGCCCCGTGCATATGATAACGGTCAGACCGATATCGAGGCCCGTGAGAAGATGGCAAACTGCGCAACAATGGCAGGTATGGCTTTCGCTAACGCATTCCTCGGAGTATGTCACTCAATGGCTCATAAGCTCGGTGCATTCCATCATCTGCCGCACGGTATCGCAAACGCACTTATGATTGAAGAGGTTCTCCGCTTTAACGCAGCAGAGGCTCCGGCGAAGATGGGTACGTTCTCACAGTACGATCATCCGCATACACTTGCACGTTATGCTGAGGTTGCAAGAGCTCTCGGCTTCGGCGGCAAGAACGATAAGGAAAGCCTTGAGAACCTTATTAATGCTGTCAACGCTCTCAAGGAGAGAGTCGGCATCAAGGCTACGATCCGTGATTACGGCATTGACGAGAAGGACTTCCTTGACCGTCTTGACGCAATGACAGAGCAGGCGTTCGACGATCAGTGCACAGGCGCTAACCCGCGTTATCCGCTCATGAGCGAGATCAAGCAGATGTACCTCAACGCTTATTATGGCAACAAGCATTTCACAGAAGAAGAAAAACCCACCGCTGCCGATTTCGACGCTACGGACGACAAGCACGATTTTAAGAAGGCTTATCGCAGAGCAGAGAACGGCAAGAGCAAAGAGTAAGGAGGATTATATATGAATTTGGACAGAATTATTGCGGTCAGAACAGATAAGACCGTCTATCGTGACGGCGACCGCTGCCTTAAGGTTTTCAACGAGGACTTTTCAAAGGCGGACGTCCTTAACGAGGCTCTTAATCAGGCTCGTATTGAGGAAACCGGACTCAACATTCCGAAAATTCTTGAGGTTACTGTTATCGACGGCAAATGGACAATCGTTTCCGAGTTCATCAAGGGCAAGACACTTGCCCGTCTGATGGAAGAAAACCCGGAGAAAAAGGACGAGTATCTCAGCCTTTTCGTTGACCTTCAGCTTCAGATGCACAGCAAGACCTGCAAGGGTCTCACAAAGCTTAAGGATAAGATGAACAGAAAGATCAGCGAGACCGACCTTTCCGCAACCGTTCGCTATGACCTTCACACACGTCTTGAGTCCATGCCCAAGCACAATAAGGTTTGCCACGGCGACTTCAACCCGACGAATATCATCATCGCAGATGACGGCACGCCTTATATCCTCGACTGGTCACATGCCACTCAGGGTAACGCTTCCGCCGACGCTGCAAGAACCTACCTTCTTTTCTGGCTCAACGGTGATATCGACGGCGCAAAGAAGTATCTTGACCTCTTCTGCGAAAGAAGCAACACCGCTAAGCAGTATGTTCAGAAGTGGATGCCGATCGTAGCGGCTTCACAGACAGTTAAGGGCAATGAGGCAGAGCGTGAGTTCCTGCACTCTTGGATTGACGTTGTTGACTACGAATAATTAAGGTAACATCGCACAAATTGAGGCGCACGCCTTGCTTGAATCTGTTTCCGTCATGCTGCACAAAAATTCTTTGACTTGCGCCGGCAAGCCTGCAAAATTTTTGCACACCCTGACGAAAAATCTTACTACGCAATCCGCACGTCTCAATTGTGCGGTATTACCTTACACAAATTGACTTAAAATGACCGCCGCCGATCGGTTCCGATAAGAAAGCACGAATCGGTCGGCGGAAACCTAAGATAATTAACTTAAAAATAGGGGGATATTTCAATGAAGATTACGGTTTGTATCGGCTCATCATGCCACATCAAAGGCTCACGTCAGGTAGTTGAGCAGCTCCAGTATCTTATTCACGAAAACAATCTCGGCGACAAGGTCGAGCTTGGCGGAACATTCTGCATGGGCAAGTGCCAGCAGGGCGTTTGCGTTACCGTTGATGACGAGTTTTTCTCAGTCTCACCCGACACGGTAAAGGATTTCTTTAACGAAAACGTTCTTGCAAAGGTGTGAATTAAATGATCGTTCAAATTTGCGTAGGTTCATCCTGCCATTTGAAAGGGTCTGAAAAATTGGTAGAGCTTTTTCAAAAGGCTATTGCCGAGAATAAGCTTGACAGCGAGGTTACACTTGCCGGCAGTTTCTGTACCGGCAGGTGCAATCGTGTCGGTGTGACCGTTACCGTGGATGACGATGTTTTCACAGGTGTTACACCTGAGAATTTCAGCGGCTTTTTCAATGACAAGGTACTTAACAAAATAAACGAGGAAAGGAATTAACGGAATGGAATGTCTGACTCTGAAAAAATCCAACTGTAAGAATTGTTACAAGTGTATTCGTCACTGTCCGGTCAAATCCATTCGGTTTTCCGGGAATCAGGCATATATTATCGGCAACGAGTGCATAATGTGCGGCCAGTGCTTTGTAGTCTGTCCGCAGGACGCTAAGCAGATCGTTGACGAAACAGAGAAGGTCAAGGTGCTTTTGCAGAGCGGTGACCCCGTTGTTGTAAGCCTCGCTCCGTCTTTCATAGCTAACTATGAGGGCGTGGGTATCGGCGCAATGCGTGAGGCTCTCAAGCAGCTCGGCTTCTACGACGTCGAGGAAACAGCCATCGGCGCGACTATAGTTAAAAATGAATATGAGAGAATGATAGGGGAGAAGAGCCACGATATAATCATCTCCTCCTGCTGTCATTCCATAAATCTTCTTATACAAAAATATTTTCCGGCGGAATTACCCTATCTTGCGGACGTTCTTTCTCCTATGCAGGCACACTGCAAGGATATCAAAAAGAGAATCCCGAACGCAAAGACCGTGTTCATCGGTCCGTGTGTTGCCAAGAAGGATGAGGCTCAGTATTACGAGGGCATTGTTGATGCCGTTCTGACCTTTGACGAGCTGACGAATTGGCTCAAGGCGCAGAATATCGAATTGAAGCCCGAAATGGATCAGGACGAAAACAGCCGTGCGAGATTTTTCCCGACGACGGGAGGTATTCTCAAGACAATGGATACCGAGAACACGGGCTACACATACATGGCTATCGACGGAACGGAGAACTGTATTGCCGCTCTGCGCGACATTGAAAGAGGCGGACTGCACAGCTGCTTTATCGAGATGTCGGCATGTATCGGCAGCTGCGTCGGCGGACCCGTTATGGAAAAATTCCACCGTTCACCCGTCAAGGACTATGCCGCAGTTTCAAAATTTGCGGGCAAAAAGGACTTTGAGGTTGAAACACCCGATCCGCTTACAATTAAGAAAAACTTCACGTTTATCGAAAGAAAGCTTCAGCAGCCGTCCGAGTCCGAGATTCGTGACACGCTCCGTCAGATGGGCAAGATGAAGCCCTCAGATGAGCTGAACTGCGGCTCCTGCGGCTACAACACCTGCCGTGAAAAGGCGATTGCAATTCTCCAGGGCAAGGCGGAGATATCCATGTGTTTGCCGTACCTCAAGGACAAGGCGGAGAGCTTCTCCGACACGATCGTGCGCAACACGCCGAACGGACTTATAGTCCTCAACGAAAAGCTTGAGGTTCAGCAGATCAATCAGGCGGCGCTCAAGATCGTCAACGTTCGCAACGCTTCGGTCGTTCTCGGCGATCAGGTTGTCAGAATTCTTGACCCGACCGATTTTCTCAGCGTTCTCACGAGCGGCAGAAGTATTCACGACAAGAGAACATATCTTGCCGAGTACGGAAAGTATGTTGAGGAATCTATCCTTTACGATAAGGAATATCACCTTTTGGTTTGTATTCTTCGTGACGTTACCGAGGAGGAAAATCAGAAGGAGAAGAAGGAAAAAATCAGCCACCAGACCGTTGAAATTGCCGACCGCGTTGTTGACAATCAGATGAGAATTGTTCAGGAGATCGCTTCGCTTCTCGGTGAAACGGCGGCTGAAACAAAAATTGCGCTTACTAAATTAAAGGAGTCGATCAGCGATGAATAATCTTTGTGCTGACATCGGCTGGAAAAGTATAAATCACGAGGGCGAACAGCTCTGCGGCGATCATGTGGATATAGTTGAGCAGAACGAGAATTCGACCGTCATTGTTTTGGCGGACGGCCTCGGAAGCGGAGTTAAGGCGAGTATCCTTTCAACGCTCACATCGAAGATTATTTCAACGATGATGGCGGAAGGTCTTTCACTTGAGGAATGTGTTTCGACCATTGCCGCAACGCTTCCGATATGCTCTGTCAGAGGTGTTGCGTATTCAACCTTCACCATTATCCACCTGATCAACAACGAGACAGCCGAACTTATTCAGTACGACAACCCTCATGTGATATTGCTCAGGGAGGGCAAAAATTTTGACTATCCCAAAAATGAGCTGAGTATAAACGGCAAGCAGATATATAAATCCGTTATCGACTTGCAGGAAAACGATATTTTCATTGCCATGAGCGACGGCTGTCCGCACGCGGGAATAGGCATTGCCTATAATTTCGGCTGGCGCAGAGACGATATTATCAGCTTCATGGAAATGATAGCCGACCTTGGCTACACGGCGAAAACTCTTTCAACGATGCTCATTGACGAATGCAATAAGCAGTACGGCTACCACCCGGGCGACGATGCGACGGCATGCGTTGTCCGCGTCAGAAAGAGGGAGCCGATGAATCTGCTGTTCGGTCCTCCGCGCAACAGGGACGACTGCGATCGCATGATGAGCCTGTTCTTCTCAAAGGAGGGCAAGCACATTGTCTGCGGCGGTACAACGTCGTCAATCGCGGCGAAATATCTCGGCAAGCCTGTCAGGGCAACGCTTAATTTTGAGCAGAGCGATGTTCCGCCGATTGCCGAAATCGAGGGCGTTGACCTCGTAACCGAGGGTGTTATTACCATCAACAAGGTTATTGAATATGCCAAGGACGCGCTCAGCAGTAATGAGCTTTACGATCAGTGGAGCATCAAGCAGGACGGCGCATCGAGAATTTGCCGCTTGCTGTTTGAGGAAGCTACGGATATCAATTTCTATGTCGGCAGAGCAGTCAATCCTGCTCATCAGAATCCGGATTTGCCGATAAATTTCAATATTAAAATGAATCTTGTCGAGGAGCTTTCGAATTGCTTGAAGCAAATGGGCAAGAGGATAAAGGTAAGCTATTTCTAAGGAGGAAAACAATGCTATACAAATTTGACACGAAGGTGCAGTATCTTAAATATAAGGTTCTCCGTGAAGTAGCCCGCCATGCATGGAACGATACGCTTTTGGATAATCTTCTTGAAATCCCGAAAACGATTGTTCCCGGAAACACGCCGACGATGCGTTGCTGTGTTTATAAAGAGCGTGCAATTCTCGGCGAGCGTGTGAAAATCGCCATGGGCGGCGATAAGTCAAACCCGAATGTTATTGAGGTTATCGAAACCGCCTGCGACGAATGTCCGATGGGCGGCTACGAGGTAACTAACGCATGCCGAGGCTGTCTTGCACACCGCTGTATGGACGCATGCCGCTTCGGCGCAATCACTTTCGACCAGAACCACGTTGCGCATATCGACAAGACAAAGTGTAAGGAGTGCGGCGCGTGCTCGAGAGTTTGTCCCTACACGGCGATTATCAGCCGTAAGCGCCCCTGTGAGAACGCCTGTAAAATAAAGGCAATCAAGATGAACGAGAACAAGGCGGCGGCAATCGACAACGAGAAGTGCATTGCCTGCGGTGCCTGCGTTTATCAGTGCCCGTTCGGCGCAATCACGGATAAGTCGTATATTCTTGATGTTGTTGACATAATCAAAAAGAGCAAGAACAACAAGAAGTACAAGGTTTATGCTGTTGTCGCTCCGTCAATTTCGAGCCAGTTCAAGTATGCAAAGCTCGGTCAGGTTATAACGGGACTTAAGGAGCTTGGCTTCCATACGGTCATTGAGGCGGCTCTCGGTGCGGACATGGTTGCATATTCGGAGTCAAAGGAGCTTGCTGAAAAGGGCTTCCTGACAAGCTCATGCTGTCCTGCCTTTGTAACCTATATTGAAAAATCATTTCCCCAGCTTTTGCCGCTTGTGTCGCACAATCTTTCACCTATGGCGGCGGTTTCAAAGTATATCAAGTCGCGTGAGCCGAACTGCAAGGTTATATTTATAGGACCTTGTACGGCGAAAAAGGCTGAGGTTCAGAAGGAATCGGTTGCTCCGTATGTTGACGTTGCAATGACGTTTGAGGAGCTTCAGGCGCTCTTTGACAGCAAGGATATCGACATCATGACCCTTGACGAGGGAGTACTCGACAACGCTTCCTACTTCGGACGTATATTTGCACGCAGCGGCGGTCTTTCGGACGCTGTTGCACAGGCTCTCAAGGAGCAGGATATCAAGGACTTTGAGCTTAAGCCCTGCGCCTGCGACGGAATTGAAGCCTGCCGTGCCGCATTGCTCAAGAAGAGTAAGGACAGGCTCGACGCAAACTTCATTGAGGGTATGGCATGCATCGGCGGCTGTATCGGCGGTGCAGGCTGTCTGACCCACGGCGAGAGAAATAAAGCCGAGGTCGATAAGTACGGCAAGGAAGCCTACGAAAAGACGATTACCGACGCAATTTCAATGCTTAAATAAAAAGAAAGACTGCAAGCCGAAGCAACGGTTTGCAGTCTTAATTTATTATAAAAAAACGGACATAAGGCGCAATTCATAAACACCTTATGTCCGTTGCTTTTTTAATTATTCTTCAACGACCTTGTACTGCTCCATCTCAGCCTTGATAGCTTCAAGGGATTCCATATCGTACTTCTTAACACCGAATTTCTCAACAAAAATCTCGTAAGGAACGCTGTCAACGTATGTATCCTTGTATTTGACTGGCTTGTGCTGAACCTTGATTATGATGTTAATTGCTATGCAAAGAACGAATGCGGCAATTACAAGATAAATGCCGACCTTAACCGAGCCGTCGATAATTCCGCTGAAAACGGATTCTATGCTTGCAAGGAACTTCTTGTATGTAACGAGCGAAGCGACTGCGGAAACAATGCCGACAGAAGCGAGGGTGATGTTTCTTGAAAAACCGTGCGGCGAGCTTGAAAGGAAGCTGAAAATCAGCTCAAGCAATGCGCAAAGAACGGAAACAACAATTGTTACAGCCGAGATTGCAAGGAACATGAAGCTTGTCTTGAGAACAGGCGAGCCTGCGAGAACAAACATTCCGTCAAAGTCAAGAGCTGAAACCGAGTTGTAAATCTCAAGAGCGTTGAGCGTTGTCGTCTTGTCAAAATAGGGTCCCACAGCATGGAATGTGGCAAGCGGAACGAAGAACATTCCGACGACCAAAACCAAAAGAACAAGTCTTACGATTGCAAGAGGTGTGCCGAACATTGCGTCCTTGGCACGGTCAACTCTCTTCTGAGTTTTTGCATGCTCAAGCTCTGCATTGATAGCGTCAACCTCAAGTCTTTCTTCAATCTTGTAGTAAAGAAGATTGACACCGCAACCCGGGCATGTGGGTTTGATATCTGTAATTTTAAGTTTTCTTCCGCATTTAGGGCAAACTGCCATAGGGATTTCCTCCATTTCAGTAATCACTTTAGCGTATAGGATATTTTAACACATTTTTTTAATAAAATCAAGAATCTTTTTCTGCAATTTGTATAAATAAATCCCAATCGACTGCCGATCAAATAAATCCGCCGTCAATGCCGAGTGTTTGTCCCGTAATAAACGATGATTTTTCGTCAGCGAGGAAAAGTATTGCCCTTGCGACGTCCTCGGGCGTGCCTATCCTGCCGACAGGAGTTTCCTCCTTGAGAGCTTCCATTGTCTCCTCGTCAAAGCCGCTGTTCATCGGCGTGTCGATAACCCCGGGAGCTACGGCGTTTACGGTAATTCCCGATGGGGCAACCTCCCGAGCCAGAGCCTTTGTCAGCCCGATTACAGCCGCTTTTGAGGCGGAGTAATGAACCTCGCACGATGCGCCCGTGATGCCCCACATGGAGGACACGTTGATAATTCTGCCCTGCTTTTTGTGAATCATATCGGGGAGCGCAAGCTGACAGCAGTTGAAAACGCTTCTCACGTTGCAGTCAAACATGCGGTCATAGTCCTCGTCGGAGATATCCGTAAAAAGCTTGATTTGTGCAACACCCGCGTTGTTTACGAGCACGTCAATAGGTCCAAATTCCTTTTTAGCTTCGGCGAAAAGGTGATCGGCTTCGCTTCTTTTGGAAACATCGGCCTTAATCATGACAGAATTGCCGCCGCCGAGCCTTATCTCACGACAAGTCTCAGCGGCTTCATTTTCACTTGTATTATAATTTACGATAACGTTGTATCCCTCTGCGGCAAAGAGCTTCGCCGTCTGTGCGCCGATGCCCCTCGCAGAGCCTGTTATAAGTACATTTTTCATTAGCTTTTTTTGGTGGTCATAAATGACGAGGCATCAAGCTGTCCTATCAAAGGTGTAATATCCGTATAACCCTTGACGGAGAAAATGCTGCTGTCAACCTTGTTTGTGAAGGAGTTGATCTCCATGATTGTAATCACATCACCGTCAATGGACTCGATTCGCTTCCAGTTATTATTCTTGTCAAAATAGTATTTTGTAACCATACCGTCACTGTTCTTGTATTCCTCGCAGGTGTACTCGGCGCCGTCTACCTTAACCTTTGTTGAGCCGACATATTTATTTTCCTCGTTCGAAATACCTGACATAATATCATCTATGCTTCCGAAGCCGATATCTTCACTCGTTGTTTTGTAATACCATTTATAATCGGGGAAAGCAATAATAAAACTGTTGTTTTCTATAATTACTTTTGTGCTGACACCGTTTAAGGATGCTGAATATGCAAATGCTTTATCGTTTACTGAGCATGTAATATCCGTGTTTTCGCCCGAAGATGCCTTAATAGTGGCTTTCAACGTAAATTTGCCGGATTTGGTGGTTTTTATGATGACATCATCACGCAGACTGGTCTTTTTTGTTTCAGTTCCGGTGCTTATAAGGTCTTTTTTGTCTGATTTGAGGTCTTTCTCGTCTATTTTTGATATGCCGTTAGCTATATTTTCTGCCTGCGAAACGAGCTCAGAAGCGTTCACGGTTGTGGTTTCCTTATTGTCCTTAGCCGCCTTTTTGTCAGCCTTGGCTTTGTCCTTATCGGAAAGAACCGATGTTACCTCGTTGCCGTCCTTGTCGGTTACCTCGACATAAGCAGAACCGTTTGCGTCAACCTTTGTAGGCTCGTCGCTGATATCCTTCTTGTTGCCGCACGCTGCGAAAGAAAGTGCTATCATAAGAGCCGAAAGAACTATACATAAACCTTTTTTCATGATTGTTTACCTCCGTAATTTAGGAAAACGACTGAAGCAAAAACATTTTCCTTTGATATAAGCATACAACATTTTGCCCGATAATTCAAGTGAATTATTTGTTAATTCTTTTTTACGGATTTATAAATCGAATTTTGCGGCGAATTTCGGGAACAGGGGCTTGAGGTCAACGCATTTGTCAAACAGCTTGTCAAACCAGCCGATGATAAAGCCGTTGAGCGCAGTAAGAATAAGAGTGCCTATGCCGATTCCGACAAATTTGCGGAACAAAACGAGGGTGAGCACGCATGAAACGGCAAGGCAGGAGAAGTCGAACGCAATCTTAAACTTCGTTCTGTCCTTATTGAATCGCGCGCTGATGCCCTTAACGAAAAAGTCGTAAACCTGCGGATATAAATACGTTTTGTAAAAGAGCATGACCGAGAATGACGTTAAAATCATTCCGCCGATGAAAAGTAAAACACGACCGGGCAAGCCCATTGAGCCCGGGGCGGTAACATCGGGATTGAAGAGCGGAACGAGCATTCTCCAAAGGTCAAGCACGGCACCGTAGATAAGGCAGGTTGCAAATGAGCTGAAATAAACGGGCTTAACCTTTTTCATGAGTATGCAGAAAACAATGAAAAGTATGCTCTGCACAAGGTATTCGCCCTGACCGAAGGTGATAACACCGAGCTTTTGACTGATTATGTAGGCAGGTGCAACGATCATCGAAACGCCGAAGTTTGCTGCGCTAAGCATTGCAACGGCAAGCGAAAGCAGAAGTATTGCCGCAACGTAGACAAATTCGCCGTGAAGTGTAATTTTTTTGGACATCTATAACCCCTCCGAGTTGGCTTTCATACAATTATATCACAAAACGGATATAATGCAACAAAAAGGATCGCCGCAATTAAGAGGCAATCCTTTGATTGAACTATTCACAAATGTAGATTTCCTTTGCGTAGTCGTTTCCGTCATTTGAAATGCGGAAGGTCGGAACCTCGTAAGGCATTATCTCAAAGCGGAAGCCTGCGTCAAGCTTACTGCATGTGAGGTAAGCCGACTGCTCCTTGCCGTTTGTTTCGGCAACTCTGATAACTATGTCCTCACTGCCGTCCTCGGCAAACTTGACCTCGGTGAGAACAACGCCGTCACCGTGAATTATGATATCAAAGCTCTCCCATGTTTGATCCGCTTCGATATCAGTGACGGTTTCGCCCGCCTTTCCGTTGGAACCGCAGAAATAATTGATCCATGAATCGCGAATATCACGGCTTCTGTCACGTCCTGTTGCCGTTGCGGTTTTTTCGGCATGAACAAGTGACTTTTCGATGCCCTCGGGAAGAATATTTCCGACAGGGAGGGTGACGGTTTCAAGATCAAGGTGAGAATCGAAGAAAATATCGGCAAGCTCATCATAAGATATGAACTTGTTTTCCTTGATGAAATCATCGTCAAGCTCGTTGACATCGACCGTATCGGCGGTCATAACGAGAGTTCTGAAATCGTCCGCGCCGCGGAGCCATTTGCTTTCAGTCTCGCTCTCAAGCACAACAGCGTCAAAGAGTGAGGAATAAACGATCTGCGGAAGCATGTTGTTATAAATCTTTTTGCCGTGGAAAACACGGTATTTCTTGCCGAAATTGTCAAGAAAATATCTTACGGAGTAAAGACAGCTCTTGATAAGCGCAGTTTCGGACAGCTCGTCCGTATCTGCCCAAGCGCCGACATAGGGGAACCAGCGGTCGATCTTTATGTTTTCTGAAATCTCCTTAAAAAGAATCGGGTCAATAGCTCTGAGCTCCTCAAGCTGATGTGCATTGAGTCCGTTGACCTTGAGATTCGGGAAAGAATCCAGCTTCTGCAAAGCGTCCTTTATTGCTTCAACGCTGAATTCGTTTATTACTGCAATCTTGCTCATGCCTGTCCCTCCTCGTCAATAAATCCGTAGTATCTGCCAATCCAATAGGCATAGGTATAAATATAACAGCTTTCAATACATGTGCCCTTGTTTTCGCCCTTGAAAAGGTCGTAAGGGTTTCTGTCATATTTTGAAACGTGTCTTTCGTTCGGTGTAAGCAGTGCCGAAATCTCAAACTCTCTCTGCTCGTCATAATTTCTGCCGATTTTGATTGCGACGTCATGGCGCTCGGAATTTACCGAAGCGATAAGACGGTTTGTTTCAAAATGAGTGAACCAGTTTGCGTCCTTTTCAAAATCGATTTCAGCGTCGGGAACACCGAGCTTGTACATAAAGTCGTATCCCGGGGTGTGCTCACGCAGAATAAGTCCGCTCCATGATTTGAAGGCGGCGCGGTACTTGGCGAGAAGCTCCTCGTCCGTTTCAAGCGTGCAAAGCATCCAGTAGGTCATGAGGGCGAGCATATTGTCGCCGTACATGAGATCCTCCTCGGGATTTACCTTTTCTCTCATTGCGCCTTGATAGAAGCGGTCGTAGTGCTTTGCACCGAGGTCGGCATAGCCCTCGGAGATGAGCTTATCGTAAGTCTCCTGCCAGATTCCCTTTTCGCCCGTGATATACATTGTGATCTTGAGGTAAACAAGCATTTCCGAGGAATTGAGCGGAGCGTCAACATATCCGATGGGATCGTTGTCAAAATAGCGCTTGCTCCATTTTGCCCATGTCGTCGGCTTGCCCGAGTATTCGCAGAATTCAAAGCCGTGGTCAATGATGTGCTTCGTCGTTCTCTTGCACGCGACCTTGATGAGCTCGTCAAGCTCGGGATCGTCCTCGGAGAGGAAATCGTGAGCTATTTTCATCTGGAGGAAGTGGCCTGTAACCTCATCGCTGGAGGTGTCGGCTTTATAGCAAATGTCGTCATCGGTATAGCCGAGGTCGCGGTAAAGCGCGGCAAGTCTGTCGGGAATGGGGTAGTCGCAGGGAATCTCTTCGCCGACTCTGCCGCAGTTGTTTGCTTCATTCGTGAAAACACAGTGAGCTGTCTTGCCTTCTCTTTTGTAGAAAATTCCGTCGTCGGGAACAGGCTCGCCCGTAACATGGTACGAACGTGCGATGAAGCCCTCGGGTCTGCCGTGAATATACATCAGAAGCAGACATGCCTCGCAAGCCTTCGTTGCGTTCTTTCTTGCGTCCCGGACTCTCGGATGATCCTCGCCGAGCTTCTCCTTGAGCGTTGCGTAGCGGTACATCTCACCGATTGCATAGCCCGAGGTGAAAAGTCCGTCATTGTCGCATGCGGCATAAGGATATCGTGATTCATAATCTCTGAATTCCTTAAGGTCGCGCTGGCTTACCATTCCGCGTCGCATAACATATTTGTTCGTTTCGTCGAGAAGAATTTCAGCTTTTTCCTCCGCTGTGAGCATGATCATCTCAATGTGAGCGACCTTATCGCGGCAGAGAGCCCAGAGGTCGTCACCGTCTGCGAAAATTGCATCAACGGCATGATGCGGAAGATGACGGTGGGCGCTGAAATACATTATTTTGTCGTCAATATTTTTTCCGTTCGGGTCATAGCGCGTGATTCCCGTTTTGCCGCCGAACCACATGACGGAATTATCTCCCTGAGCCGCGCAGGTATAATCCTTTCTCGCCGAGGGGAGTGGGTAGGGGAAGCACGAAAGGTCGGGAGCCTCGCTCACTGCGCTGAAAAGAGCGGTAGGAACCTGAGGGTCGTTTTTGTCAAGAAAGGTAATTTTTCTTGTAAGATGTTTTTTGAGTATGTATGGGGTCATTTAAAGTCTCCTTATAAATAATCTCTGTTAAAGCGCTGCCTGAAGCCGATTTCGCCGTCCTTGTCCATGTCGATCATTGTGACGCCCTGCATCCAGTCCTTCTCGTCCCAGCCGAAGTTGGAGCCCATTGTGTAGGTGTTGTAGCCGTCGCACTGGGCATAAACGAGGTAAATGCCGTCGTATTTGGCGCAGAAATCGTTGACATGGTCGTGACCGACGATAACTGCCTGTGTGCTTCCGAGCTCCTTAATAGCGTCGAACATTCCGCTGTTGAACTCGGAGCAGCCGACTGATTCATGCATTTCGCCGTAAAGGATCTCAGCCTTGCCTGTCGGAACGTAATTGCCGTTTTCGTCAAGCTGCATGACTTTTTCGTATTCACAAAGAGCAATGTGCATTGCCATTATGGACTTAAATTTACCGTATTCTTTTTCAAGGTCAAGTATTGTTTTCCTGTACCAGTCGATCTGATCCTTTTTCAAGAAGTCGTAGCATTTAAGCTCGGCATGCGCACCGTTTTCAATGTTATGTGTCGGGCTCGTGTTTCTGCCTGAATCAAGCATTACGATGCTCTGCTGAATCGAGGTCGGGGACGAAAGAATGTTGATGAAGAAGTTGCCGTAGCCGAAAAGCGACGGATCGCCGAATTTTGAAAGGCAATGGGGGAAGCTGACGAGATTTTTAAGCATGAAATATTTGTGATATTCCTTCTCGGCTCTTGCCTCATGATTGCCGAAAACGTAAGCCCAGTAAATGCCCATCTTTTCCATGAATTTGCCGAACTGAATACAGTCAACCTGCTGATGATCGGTCAGCACAACGTCACCCGTGAAAAGAATAAGGTCGGGCTTTTCAGCCTCAACGTGCTTTGCAAGCATTGAAAGCGACTTGTTGATAAGCTCATAATCGTCGCAAAGGTGAAGGTCTGTCGTTACAAGAATTTTAAAAGGCTTGTTGACAATTCTTCCGCTTGTGTCGCATTTTGCGATAAAAGTTGAATCGTCCGTTTCCTTGATTATTCTGACGTCTGTACCGATAAATTTCGGCTCAACATCAAAAAGATTTTTGCCTATTTTGCCTTTCGACACGGCTTTAAGTCCTTGCTCTGCAGCAAGCATGGCTTTGATCGAATTATGTCTGACGAATGTTGTAATCGGTCTCATAAGAAACTCCTTTATTTGGTCGGGAATGTTATTTCGCCCGATTTGATTTTTGCAATAAGGTCTGTAAAGATGAGCTTGAGGCATCTGAATACCATCTTTGTGCCGTGAAAAAGTCTTTCGATGAGAGGACGTCTCTTTTCAACGTTGAGCTCAATTTCGGGACGGACGTAATTCGTTGAAGTAACCTTGAGTTCGCAAACCATCATGTTGTGGTCAGAAACGGGTTGTCCTGCAAGCTCGTTGTAGTCGTCATATCTGAAATCCGTAACCTCAAATCCGACGTTTGAATTTCCGCGATAAAGAAGTCTTTCGGCGGAATCCCAACGACCCCACGGATCTCCGCCGTAGCGCTGTTCAAGCTCCTGGCGTTCCTGCCAGGTTACATTATGCTCAAAATAAATTCCGTCATGGCAGAACATTGTCCAGCCGTCATCGAATCCCTCACGGGAGACATAGATTTCATAGATACCTACATCCTGCTCGGAATGAGTGTAAACATTCATATCGCCCGTGATTATAACGGGACGGTCTGCGGAGTTTTTGTCAATGTAGGCGGCGAGCTGTTCATTTTGTGCGTGTTTCGCCTTGACATCATTCGGAGAGCCGTTCGCATCGGAATGAACGTCATAAAGGTCAATGAGGATTCCGTTGAAGTCAACCGTGCATTTCATAAAGCCCTTGGGTGTAAGACCGTCGTTTGCAGCATCGAGGATGCCGTTAAAAACTTCCCATGCAACACGCTCTACGTTGTAAATCGGATACTTCGAGTAAATATTCATGCCGTCGCCTACGGGAACACCGCCGCTTGTGTAGGTTGTGTAGGGATAATTCTTCATCTGAGCGGCAAGGATTGCGTGATACTGGAAATCCTCCTGAACACAGATAATGTCCACACCGCTGGTGTTGAGAAGCTGACCGAGGATTTTCTGAGTTTTGGGAACAACCTTGCCGTCCTTATCAAACTTTGACGGAATCGGAAGACCTGCAACATTAGCCGACATGACGGAAAGCTTGTCTTCCGTTATATTAACATCTTCGTCCTCGGCAAATGCGACCGTGCCGACGGAAATCAGCAAAACAAGCGCAAGCAAGGTCGAGAGCATTATTTTAAACGTTTTTTTCATTATATAAGCACCTTACTTTATTGTGATTTCGCCTGACTTGATTTTTGCGATAAGATCGGTAAGAATTCTGTAAATGCATCTTGCAGTGAGCTTTACCGTGCGAACGAGCTTATGACCGAATAATTCTCTTTTTTCCTTGTTAAGATCAATTGCCGGTGCAACGTAATCTGTCGTTGCAACTTCCATTTCGCATATCATAACGCTGTGATCCGTAACTACACCGTGACCGTCACGGTTATTGTAGTCCTCATAGCGGAAATCGGTCGGCGTAAGTTCAACGTTACTGCTGCTGCGATAAACAACACGCTCAACGGAGTCCCAGCGACCCCAATAGTTTCCGCCGAATTTTGCCTCATATTCGGCATTCACTTCAGACGAGAGACGCTCCGTGAAATAAACGCCGTCGTTGCAATACTCTGACCATGCGTCCTTGAATCCGCCGTTTTCAATCATTACGGGATAGAATTCCGCATTGATGTCACAGTGCATAGCAATATTCATGTCACCGGTGATAATAACCGGCATATCCTTGGAATTTTCGTTTATGTATGCCTTGAGCTGCTCAAGCTGAGCCTTCTTCGCCGCACAGTCGGCGAGAGATCCGTTAGCGTCAAGGTGAGTGTCATATACATCAACAAGAACACCGTTAAAATCAACCGTGCATTTAAGGAAGCCCTTGGGGGTAAGTCCGTCATTTGCAGCGTCGAGAATTCCGTTGTAAGCCTCCCATTCAACACGCTCGATGTTATAGATGGGATACTTGGAGAAAATGTTCAAGCCGTCACCGACAGGAACGCCGCCGCTTGTGTAGGTCTTATACGGATAATTTGTCATCTGCTTTGCGAGAATTGCATGGTATTGAAAATCCTCCTGAACGCAGATGATGTCAATGCCGCTGTTGTTGAGCATTTCACCCATGATTTTCTGTGTTTTCGGAACAACCTTGCCGTCTTTGTCAAACTTTGACGGAATCGGAAGTCCCGCCACGTTTGAGGATATAACCGTAAGCTTGTTCGATGTGTTCTCTTCGGCAAAAGCTATTGTTCCGACGCCGAGCATGAGGGCGAGAACAAGCAGGGAAGAGATGATGATTTTGATATACTTTTTCATTAGACAATACCTCCAGAATAAAGATAAGTCTATTATACTAATTTAATCGAAAACAGTCAATCATTTTTTATGATATATCAAACGAAAACAGCATTATGTTAATGTTGACTTTTAATTAAAATATTGATAGAATAAATTAAATCAGACATATATGGTGGTGCTTGAAATGCAAAAGAAGGATTTTGATCTTAAAGATTTACAAAATGCGGAATACTACATGCTTTACAAGCTTGATGAAATCTGCAAATCGATTGGAATAGATTTAATTTTGGGTTATGGAACATTGTTGGGTGCAATCAGGCACGACGGATTTATTCCGTGGGATGATGACATTGACGTTATCGTCAGCGAAAAGGATTTTAAAAAGCTAAAAAGGCATTTCAAAAAGCACAATAATAATATCGATGGTTTATTTTTTGCATACTATACAACCGATCACGAGACAATTCATTTTCTGCCGAGAATAAGGCTGGACGGCACATATGTTGATGAGTATGCGACTGACGAGCTTAATATCAATAAGGGACTTTGGATTGATATTTTTGTTTTTTGCGATTGTGCAGGGAATGATAAGCTTTTTGAACTTCAGAAAAAGCTGCTTGGATGTATTTTTATGATTCATGAAAAATATCTCAACAGATATAAGAGAAGACATAATATAGATTTTCAAAACACACGGATTTATGACATATCCGAGAGATTACCGGAGTTTTTGAGAATTAAATTGATTTCATTGATAAGATTTGTTATATGTAAACTCGGAAGCAAAAACGATAAGGTTTTTGGTATTTGTATGTATGAATATAAAATAGCAATACCGAGAAGGTACATTGAAGAACTCGATGAGCATATATTCGGAACAAAAAAATTCAAAATTCCTAAGGATTATGACGGATATTTGAAACTGTATTACGGCGATAACTATATGACTCCTGTTGTAAGCCATTCTCATTTTCCGTTAGATACAGTTGTTTTCCCGGAGGAAATTTTTGAAAAAATAGAAGAGTTTACGAAAAAGGAGCTGGAATGAGTTATGTATAACATAGGCTTCACAACCGGAGTATTTGATGTCTTCCATGTCGGACATTTGAATTTGCTTGAAAAATGCAAGGCAATGTGTTCTCATCTCATTGTCGCTGTCTGCGACGACGATTATGTGAGAAATATAAAGCATAAGGAGCCTGTTTATCCGCTTGAGGACAGAGTGAGAATTCTGGCGGCGCTTAAATGCGTTGATTAGGTCGTTGTAATAAATCCCGAGGAGACAGAGGATAAAATGCTTTGCCAAAGCAAATATAAATTTGATGTTTTGTTTTCGGGAGATGACTGGAAGGGTACGGAAAGATACAACAAAACCGAACAGCAATTTGCAAAAATCGGAGTAAGCATAGAGTGTTTGCCGTACACACAAGGTATTTCCACAACTCAGATAAAAGAAAAAATGAAAAACAACGGATGATTTTGCGATTGCAAAAGACTGTAGATTTTTGGCCTCCAAAACATATCATTTTGGAGGTAAAATTTATGAAATTCAATAAAAACAAGATATTCAGTTTTTAGATTGGAACGTATTATTATGTCAGATTATATTGAAAGAGCAAACAGCGTTGTGCCGTCAAAGGCGCAGATAGATTTTATGAATACGGAATTCATGGCATTTATACATTTCGGCATGAACACCTTCTGTAATACGGAATGGGGCACGGGCAGGGAGCCCGAGAAGTATTTCAAGCCTGCCGATTTTTCCGCAAAGCAGTGGGTCAGCACGGTCAAGGCGGCGAAGATGCGAGGAATTGTGCTCACCTGCAAGTATTCGGACGGCTTCTGCCTTTGGCCGAGCAGGTACACGGAGCACAGCGTGAAGAATTCACCGTGGAAGGACGGTGAAGGTGATCTCGTTAAAGAGCTTGCCGAGGAGTGCGCCGCAGAGGGTGTGAAGTTCGGAATCTACCTTTCACCCTACGATATGCACGAGCCGACCTTCGGCACGGAGAAATATAACGACTTTTTCGTAAATCAGCTGACGGAGCTTTGCACGGATTACGGCGATATTTTCTGCGTGTGGTTTGAGCGCGACAACAGCGGTCAGCAGAATTACGACTGGCAGAGATACTACGATACGGTCCGCAAATATCAGCCGAATGCGATGATATGCAACTGCGGTCCCGATATCCGCTGGTGCGGCAACCATGTTGGTGTTAGCAGGACAAGCGAGTGGAGCGTTGTGCCGAAAGATCTGATCAACAATGCACCGTCGAAAAAGCTTGTTGAGCCCGACCTCGGCAGCAGAAGCAAGATAAAAAGAGCAAAGGAGCTTGTTTGGTTCCCGTCGATTACCGATATTTCGCTCAGACCCGGCTGGTTCTTCCATGAGACGGAGAATTTTGACGTCAAGGTGCTTTCAAAGGCGCTTGAGGTTTATTTCAAGTCTGTGGGCAACAACGGTTCGCTGATATTGAACATTTCACCGTCGCACACGGGCAAAATTGACAAGGTTGACGTTGAGCATCTTGTAACTCTCGGCGTTCAGCTCGGAATTGAATTCAAAGAGAACCACGCGGAAAACGGAAAATTTGAGGACGAGGGACACAGCGATGACCTCCACACCGCAAAATTTATAAATTCGGGCAGGTCGTATTTCAAAAGTGCGCCCAAGGCACGCAAAAGCGTGATAACGCTTGACATGGGCGAGGTCAAGAACATAAACAAGGTTGTGCTTGCCGAGAATATAGAGACGGGTCAGCAGGTCGAAAAATTCAAGCTCTATTATTTCTTTGATAAGAAATGGCATAAGCTTTACAGCGGCACAACGATCGGCAGAAAGAAAATTTGCCTCCTACCGACAATGGACGCAAGACGCTTGAAGCTCGTTATCGAAAAGACAAGAGACTTTGCGACGATTACAACGTTCGAGGTTTATTGATATAATATAATTAAAAAGGCGTTTCGGAAATTTTCCGAAACGCCTGATTACTTTCAGTTTAGCTCTATTTCAAAAATTTATTTAGCAACGTCAATTACGCGGTTTTCGCGGATAACGTTGACCTTGATCTGTCCGGGATACTCCAGTTCATCCTCAATTTTCTTAACGATATCTCTGGCAACAAGCACCATCTGATCGTCCGAAACTGCATCGGGTTTAACCATGATACGAACCTCACGGCCTGCCTGAATGGCATATGATTTTTCAACGCATGGGAATGAGTTTGTGATCTCTTCAAGTTTTTCAAGTCTCTTGATATAGTTCTGAAGATTTTCTCTTCTTGCGCCCGGTCTTGCAGCGGATATTGCATCGGCCGCCTGAACGAGGCAAGCAACGATTGTTCTTGCTTCAACATCACCGTGGTGAGCCTCAATCGCATGAACAACATTTTCGTTCTCTCTGTATTTCTTAGCGTATTCAACGCCGAGTTCAATATGAGAGCCTTCCATTTCGTGGTCGAGAGCCTTTCCGATATCGTGGAGAAGACCCGCGCGCTTTGCGGTCTTAACATCGGCGCCGAGCTCGGCTGCCATAAGACCTGCAAGGTAAGAAACCTCAAGCGAATGGTTAAGTACGTTCTGACCGTAGCTGGTACGGTATTTCAGCTTGCCGAGCTGCTTGATAAGCTCGGGATGAATTCCGTTGACGCCGGCATCAATAGCGGCTCTTTCACCCGTCTGCTTGATGGTGTGTTCAACCTCACGCTTAGATTTTTCATAAAGCTCTTCAATTCTTGTCGGATGAATTCTGCCGTCGCTGATGAGCTTTTCAAGGGTAAGTCTTGCAATTTCACGGCGAACGGGATCAAAGCATGATACCGTAATTGCCTCAGGTGTGTCGTCGATAATAAGATCGACGCCTGTGATCGTTTCAAGAGTTCTGATGTTACGTCCCTCTCTGCCGATTATGCGGCCCTTCATTTCATCGTTAGGCAGAGCAACGACGGAAACGGTAGCGTCCGCACTGTGGTCTGCGGCGCAGCGCTGAATTGCCGTTGCAATAATTTCACGAGCTTTTTCGTCTGCTTCATCCTTTGTTTTCTGCTCATATTCCATAACCTTGATCGCTTTCTCGTGGACGAGATCGGATTCAAGAGTTTTAAGCAGATAATCCTTAGCCTGTTCCTTGTTAAAGCCTGAAATCTTTTCGAGCATCTCGATCTGACTGCGCTTAACAAGCTCAATTTCCTCCGCTTTCTTGTCTGCGGCCTTGATCTTGCTGTTGAGCTGTTCGTCCTTCTTCTCGATGTTCTCCATCTTTCTGTCGAGGCTTTCCTCTTTCTGGGAAAGTCTGCGCTCCTGACGCTGAACCTCGCTTCTTCTCTCGCGAAGCTCTTTTTCAAGCTCGTTGCGCTGACGGTGTATCTCGTCCTTGGCTTCGAGGATAGCTTCCTTTTTCTTGGACTCAGCCTTTGAAACGGCATCGTTTACAATTCTGGTAGCTTCCTGCTGAGCCGAACCGATGGTAGCTTCGGCAACCTTTTTACGGTAAACTATACCGATTGCGGTTCCTGCTGCCGCGGCGACAACAACACAGGCGACTATGATCACTATAAAAAGTGATATTTTGATTGTCAACAAAGTATAAATGCACCTCCTGTCTTAGAATTTAAGTTAAGTAGTAAATCATTAGTTATGTTCGGCGCGCGGATGTTCGTTTCCGCTTGCCGTGCCGATGAAATTACAGTCCGGCTAACTATAATTACATCTGTACTATTTTAATACATTTTTGCGCATGTGTCAAGGTGTATTATACGATTTAAATAAACTGTACGAAAAAATATCGTTTCCGTTAATACATGATTTATAATTTCAGGTTTTTATTTGACAAAAATATTATTGTATTGTATATTAAATATACGCGAGATCATGACGTATATTTAAGGCTTTTTCTGATATACATATTTATGTGTGCTTAATATACGAAGTCATGAGAAAGAGAAATGAAGGAGATTTGTTTTATGACAAGATTTTCGGAGAGGCTTCTGGCGGTAATATTGACCCTTACTATTCTGCTCGGCACGGGTACGGCTTTTTCGTATGCCAAATCCGATGCGGAGGTTCCCTCGGGTGACATTGTTTATGACGAGACGGATCCCGGTTATAATGAGGGCAAGGATCATCTTACCACTCAGCAGTTTATGGATGCGGTCAGCAATATCAATGCATTGTTCAAAAGGATTTTCGGCTTCAATCTTATAAATGAAAACAAGATAAAGATTGAAGTGAACGGTGTTATGAACGACATATTCACCGAGTGGACAAAGAAGAGCGGCGGCACACTTGATGTCATGAAAATTTATAATTCTCTTCCCGATTTTACCGAAAGCTCCGCAAAGGTGTGCGAAATTCTCAGAATTGACGTTGACACTCTTGCTCCCATCATGAAGGAAAAGTCCAAGGAGCTTTACAGTCAGGGTAAGAATTTTGCGGGATTTATGGTTGACTTTGCCAGAATTTATATTCTCAGCATTGACCATATGACGATCGACGCGGATCAGAACAAAAAGGACCCGAGCATTTATAATGTTTATATCGTTCTTTACTACAGAAACGGTACTTCGGAAAAGGTTAAGTCGGATTTCATATATGACTCAAAAACGCACGAGCTGAAGAGAAAAAATGAGCTTGGTGTATTGGGCTTCAATCTGGACGCAAACGATTATACGCTTTACGCTATCAAAAACACATGGCAGAGACGCTTCGGATTTTGCATAACCTACGATATCCTTGCGAACCTTACGTTCTATGATTATGAGACGAAGCGCATATATCTGAACTATGACGGAAAGGATTGGCTTTTCCAGATCTGGAAGGGAATTTACTGGATATCCAACGGAGCCGAGATAGGAATTTACAACCGTCCCGAGCAGAAGGTTTGGACGACTGTTTTTAACTGCGCTCCCGATGAGGACATGATGGTAATGAGCCTTGAGCTTTTCCAGGGCAGCAGAAGAATTTTTGTCCGTGAGGCTCAGCTTCACTGGTGGGTAATCGGCTTCTCGGTTGAGGAAAAGGTTTATGACGGCAAGTATCTCACCGCTAAGGGCACGATAGAATTTCCTGATGAGGAGTTTGCGGAGCTGTTCGTCAAAGCGGCAAACAGGAAAGGCGTGGTTTCAAGCCGCGACGGAGTGAACGTTTCCTGGTGCTGGGCGCAGGGCACATAAAAGCTTAACATAAAAATTTGAGACTGTCTCGTTTGAGGCAGTCTCTTTTGTTATGCTTTATTTTGTCTTAGGGAATTGTGTTTTATCATAGCCCATGACCCTTGCCAGCTGAGTGCTTATGCAATAATTGTCATAAGCCTCGCCTGTGATAAATCCTGCGTCGTTCGCTGAAACGTAAATAGGAACGTTGACTCCCGTGTGTTTTTTTGTCGTGTAGTAGTATTCGCCGGTTTCCTCATTATAGGTTATTCCGCCGGTTTCGTGATCTGCTGTTACAAGAACAAGCGTATCGCCGTCCTGCTTTGCAAAGTCATACGCAACCTGAATTGCCTTGTTGAATTCAATAACCTGTGCCGTTGAGCCCTCAAGAATATTTTTGTGTGAGAACTTGTCGATGTGCGCTGCTTCGACCATGAGGAAAAATCCGTTTTCATTGCTGTTGAGAAGTTCAATTGCTTTCTTCGTCATATCAGCAAGGTATGGGTTGTCGTTATTGTTTGTAACATTTGCAAAAGCATCCATATCAAACTGGGCGAATGAGCGTGTGCCGGGTTGAAGTGCGTTCATTTCTTTTGCGCTTGAAATGTATTGAAATCCGCCGAGTTTGCAGCCGAGCTTTGTGACGGTTGTACTCTTCGAGCCCCAGATGAGGTCAAGCTCGGAGTGCATCTGCTCGATCGAAATATCAGGCTCAAACTGCCTTAAAAATGAATGAGCCGAGAAAGATGCGGGAGTTGCGCCGCTCGTTTTATCTGTTGTTACAACGCCTGCCGCTTTTCCGTTTTCTTTCGCAAGCTCCGTTAGCGATTTCGGCGTATTGAATTTCTTTGCGAATGGGGCAAAGGCATAAACGCCGACTGCATTATTGTAGGTTCTAACACCGCAGGAAAGAGCCGTTGCACCTGCCGCACTGTCGGTTATTTCGTTTGATGCACTGCGTGTTTTTGACTGGCTGTGAATAGGAAAAGTTTCCATCGGAAGCTCGTCAATGCCGTATCTGCTTTTGGCAGCTTCGACTGTGTTAAAGCCCATTCCGTCGCCGATCATAAGAATAACATTTTTGTAGGTTTTGTATTCGTTCTTCGTTCCGTCCGTGCCGTAAAATCCGAGCATCGTGCTTAATAAAAGCAAAACGGTCGTCATAATCGAAATAAAAGATTTAATTCCGCGTATCATATTTACCTCCATAAACCAACAGCCGCTGAAAAGGCTTCAACGGCTGTAACAATTCTATTTTAGTGGATAGACTTTATAAGCTCTTCAAAAGCGTTTATTGTTGTAGAGCCTGCAAGGTTACCTGTTGCAACGATTTCCTCGTTGACTCCCGAGAGGATACTGCTGTAGTCATTATCCTCAAGTATGTAACCGATCTGGTCGTTCATGAGACCGAATACAAGAAGCTCTTTGTCTGTCCCGACGATATCCTGAAGTGAAGGATAGTTGAAATCGGTGCCTGTCCATGAGTGGTCGGCGTCAAGATATCCTCCGTAAGCGATTGCCGGCTCAAGCTCTCCGGGGATTATCGCAACTGCAAGTTTTGTGCCGATTTCAAGGTAACCAAGCTCTGTTGCGACCTCAAGAACATTGTTGTCATCATCTGTTGTAACAACGGTGTTTGTGAGGGCTCCGAGTCTACCTGCAAATTCAAGGATTTGATTTGTTACGGGAACATAGTATTCTTTCATCCTGTAGTTGAGGAGGGGAGCGACCTCTGTTTCGGCTTCGTTGGACTCAACAATGAGCTTGCCGAGTGTTGTACCGTAAATCTTGAGAGATTCAAGTCTCGGTGTTCCTTCGGGAAGGTTAAGACTGTCATGCTTCGTTGAGATTGCAAGCTCTGCGCCCTGAATCTGAATGAAGTTTGCACCGGCCTTGTTGACTTCCTGCTCGATATAGTATGGGTAGTCGCCGGTTATCTCAGTTCCTGCCGCGCCGTTGCCGACAGCATGGATAGCCATGTTGCAAAGCCATGTTTCCTTTGTACCGTTATCGGGAACAAAGCGGAAGCGGTGAATCTTCGAGTCGAAAACCATGGGTTCGCGCTTGTCACGGATATATTCGCCCGCTTCAATTTCGGAATAGTACATTTTACCGGTTGTCATTGAATTGACAGCCTCTTTTACCGAGTCAACGGTAACGTCATAAAGATGCTTCATGAAGCTTGCGTTCTGACCGTTGAGAAGCTTATAGTCAGTGCCGAATGTGTTGTTGATTTTGTTAAGAGCCGGATTTGTAAAAATCATTTTTACAAGGTCGCCGTTCATTCCGAATGTATCAACGCAACTGTGCTGATGGAGAACGGAGATATTGATACCGACTATGTTGTTTGCTTTTGCAAAATCGGCAAGTTCCTTGCGAATACCTCTTACGTCTGTGCTCGAAATGCCGAATCCGTCGATAACGGCAAATATGAGAGTTCCTCTGCCGCTGCCGTCATTGATTGCGATAACGCGGACACGCTGGTCGTCATAGATAGCTGTTGCCGCCTTTGACTTCGGGAAGGAAAGACTTCCGCCGACGTAATGCTTGCCGTCAAGCTCATCGCCGGTCTGAAGCGAAGCACTGCCGTAGCCGAGGCTCCAAACCGAGCTTGCGGCAGGAGCGGTGAGGTAGTCCTCCATGCCCTCAAAGAACATGTCGCTCGTGAAGTTTTCCTTCTGCTCAAATTTAACGGATGAAATATTCTTGTTGATATTTTTAACAAGAACATCAATTATTTTATCCGCCAGATTATAGAGCGACTTGACCAGCATTCCGCTGAGCTCTTCCCATGATGTGGGAATTTTGATTCCGCCGAGGTCAACGCTTGTGACCGCAACGGTGTCATTGTTTACAGTATCCGCCGCAAAGGTATTGCTTGTCAAAGCAACACTGAAAACGGTAAATACCATAACAATGCTGAGAAGCAATGATATTACTTTTTTCATAATATTACACCTTTCTGAATAAAAATTTACAAGATAATTTTAGCATAAAACTGTACATTTTACAACAGAAACAGTATTGTGAAAAATTACTGAAAAGAGGAGCTGATTTTTGTATGGGTTGTTCTATTGCAGAGCTTAGGAACAAGGAGGTCATTTGCAAGCTGAACGGAACGAGGATAGGAAACGTCGATGATGTGGAGCTGGACATCAACAGCGGACGTCTCGTTTCAATCATCATTTACGGAAAAGGCAAAATTATGGGAGTGTTCGGAAAGAGCGAGGATATAGTGATTCCGTGGGATGATATTGATGTGATAGGGGAGGACACGATACTTGTAAACTGCGAATGTCATGTCCCGAAAGGCAGACTTTAAGGCAATACCGCACAAATTACGGTACATAATAAAGACGGGCTGTCATCATTAGCGACAGTCCGTCTTTTTGATTTTATGTATATGTTCTGAGTCGGTTTTTGTATTCCTCGCGTTTGCTTTCAACAACATTGTTCTTGTTCAGGTTAAGGTTGAGAATTTCGCGGACCTTAAAGAAATCTTCGGTCATGAAATCGCCTGCAATGATGTTTGCACGGGCGAGATATCTCGGTGTGTTGGCTATGGTGTTGATAAGCGCCTTAAAATGCCAGCGCAATGCCTTATCAAGCTTTCTCGGGAAAACAACGCCGATATCCGTGCCGAGGTTCGGGGTCTGCTGAGTCTGGAACCAGTAGAAGCCGCTTGTGTCGTTCGTGTCGAAAAAATCGGTCGCCTCGGTTACAAATTCCTGAGCGTGCTTACCGTGGCGCTTCTTTTCCCACGGGAGAATGTGCGGACAGTTGACGCTGTATTTATATTCCTCGCAGTAATTGATGAGAATGTAGCGCTTGCCCGATTTTCTCATGTCGCCCATAGTTACATCGCCGATGTTTTCAAAATCGGTGAATGCATATTTTGACGGCTCAATCGTTCTCTCAAGAATTTCGTCAACCTTTTTCGGGTCGGCATGGAAGCTGAGATTGAACGGTCCGAGCTTCTGCGGCTGATATTCTCTGAGATCGAGAATGAAAAATTCGCTCGGGTGTTCGTCCATAACCTTGCGGAAATTCATCATCTCGGGCTCAAAGGGCAAACCCTTTGTTATGCCGTGGCAGAAAACTATCTGACCGTTTTTATCCGTATCAATACGGACGCAGAAATGGCGGATTCCGTAATTGAACTGCTCTGAGAGGTCGCCGTCTTGGCAGCAGGCGATGGGCTTCATCTTAAAGCTGCCAGCATTGTGAGCACTCGGCATAACGACATTGCAAAGCTTTACATCATCCTTGATATATGACATCCATTCGGAGTAAATCATCTTCTTCACTTCCTCAGATATTATAGCAAATATTTATCTTGTGCCTGAGAACCTCTTTTATGCTGTCGATCGCGCCGCGCATATAAATTTTCGGATCGAACACGTCGGGATCCTTGGCAAATTCAGCCTTGATGCCGTTGGTGTATGCCTGGCGAAGCTCTGTGGCAAAGTTGATTTTCGTAATACCTGCGGCGATGCAGTCCTTAAGAACCTCATCGGAAAGACCCGATGCGCCGTGGAGAACCAACGGAGTGTCAATTGCGGAATGAATCTCCTTTATACGCTCAACGTTAATATGGGGAGTTCCCTTGTAAACTCCGTGAGCCGTGCCGACTCCGATTGCAAGAGTGCTGACATTCGTTCTTCTGACAAATTCCTCGGCTTCGCTCACCTTAGTGTAACTGGCTTCGAGGTCGGTATCGCCCTCCTCCTTGCCGCCGATCGTGCCGAGCTCGCCCTCAACGGAAACATCCATCGGAAGCGCGAAATCCGTGACTTCCTTTGTGAATTTTATATTGTCCTCAAACGGCATGAGACTGCCGTCAAACATAACGGAGGAAAAGCCGCCCGCAACGCATTTCTTCGCCAGAGCAAGACTGCTGCCATGGTCAAGATGCAGTGCATAGTCTACAGGGCAGTCAGCCATAAGCTCACGCATCATGGCAGGGTAAATTGCAATTCCGCCGTAGTTGAGCGTTCTCGGAATCATCTGAACGATAACGGGAGTACGCATCTCGTGCATAATCTCGGAAACAGCCATTGCCGATTCAAGGTTATCAATGTTGAACGCGGGGATGGCATAGTTTTCTTTTTCGGCTCGTTTCATAAGTCTTGCCGAAGAAACAACCATAATAACACCTTCATTCTGAAAGATTTATTCTTTGAAATTTATTATTTTCCAACCGTTTGCGATATATATAATGCCCGAAATAACGGCAACTATTGCTGTTGCTCCCATGAGAATGTTTGAAACAAGGCTCATGTTAAATCCGAGCGAATATGCCTTTGAAATCTCACACAGAAGCATAACGGCGATGAACGAAACCATCTGCATAACGGTTTTGATTTTGCCGCCGATATTTGCGGGTATGACGACATTCTGCGCCGCCGCTATCATTCTCAGCGAGGTTATCGCGAAGTCGCGGGTGAGTATTATCATCACTATCCATATGCTGCAAAGTCCGTCCTTCATGAACGCAAGCAGACCTGCCGTTACGAGCATTTTGTCGGCAATCGGGTCGAGCAGCTTGCCGAAATTTGTGACGATATGATTTTTTCGCGCAATGCGTCCGTCAAGCGCGTCGGTTATTGCGCCGAGGGCAAAAATAATTGCGGAGATCAAAAATTTATGTTCAATATCGGCGAGATAAACCGCAAGAAAAATCGGTGCGATAAACATTCTGCCAATCGTGATTTTATTAGGTAAATTCATTTCAATACCGTACCTTAACAATGTGCTGATGGGCAAATTAAGCCTTTGCCTCGCCGATGAGGTCATAGTCCTCAACGTCAAATATTTCAACGTCAACAAAATCGCCTATGTCAAGATCCTTATGCGAGGTGAACTTAACAAGTCCGTCAATTTCGGGAGCATCCATGTATGTCCTGCCCGTGTAGCTGTCGGAATAGCCGTCATATTCCTCAACAACGACTTTGTAGATTTTGCCGATTTTTTCGTTATTCTTTTCCTCCATAATGCTGTACTGATCCTGCATTATGATCTCGCCGCGGCGGGCCTTAACATCGTCGTCAACCTGATCCTCCATATCAAAGGCAGGGGTGCCCTCCTGCGGAGAAAAAGTGAATACGCCCAAGCGGTCAAATTCAATCTCGTTGACAAATTCGGCAAGCGTCTCGAATTCCTCTTCGCCCTCACCGGGGAAGCCGACAATAAATGTCGTTCTGATAACAACATCGGGAATTTCGGTTCTCAGCTTTGAAATAACGCTGCGAATGAGCGCCTGATCGCCTCTGCGGTTCATAGCCTTGAGGATTTTATCGTCCGCATGCTGAAGCGGAAGATCAATATAATTGACGACCTTATCCTGATTTTTCATCGTTTCGATAAGCTCGTCGGTAATTCTGTCGGGGTAGCAATAAAGCAGTCTTATCCATTCGATGGAGTCGATCTTGCAAAGCTCGTTGAGAAGCTCGGGCAGTTTAAGCTCGCCGTAAAGGTCGAGACCGTAGCTCGTTGTGTCCTGAGCGATGAGGATGAGCTCCTTAACACCAAGCTCGGCAAGCTGTTTTGCCTCGTCGATGACATTTTCCATACTGCGGCTACGCATGTTTCCTCTGATTGAGGGAATAGTGCAGTAGGTGCAGCGGTTCGAACAGCCCTCGCCGATTTTCAAATATGCCCAATACTGCGGTGTGGTGAGAATTCGCTGACCCTCAAGCGGAAGCTCACACTGCGGCGGATAGCTTTCGATCGTGTCAACGCCCGACATGACCTCTTCAACGGTTTTGATTATATCGCCGTTTGCGCCGATACCGATAACTGCGTCAACCTCGGGAATCTCCTTGACGATCTCTTCCTTGTATCGCTGAGCAAGACAGCCTGTGACGATTATCTTGCTGATAATGCCTTCCTTTTTCAGTTCCACCATATCAAGAATATTTTCAATAGCTTCCTTTTTTGCGTCGTCAATAAAGCCGCAGGTGTTGACGATAACGACGTCACAGCCGTCAACGTAATCAACGATTTCCCAGCCCTCGGCATCCATCATTGCAAGCATATGCTCGGCGTCAACCTGGTTTTTCGGACAGCCGAGAGAGATCATTCCAACCTTGTAATTCATAAAATCACCTTTAGCAATTTAATAATCCTCGTAATATTCGTCGTCGGAAAACTCGCTCATTGCTTCGCGGATATCGGAAAACGAATACCCCATTCTCTGCAAGGCGGAAAAAACTTTTTTTCGTCCGACTTCGTCATTCATTCTATTATAATATCTTTTGCCGATAATATCAACTATTCTTTGAATATTATCGGGTTCTTCCTCTGAAAAAAGCTCGTCAACGGCGGCATTTGCAATGTCCGAGGATATTCCCTTTGCCCTGAGCTCGGAAATTATTCTCATTCTGCCGAATTTCTTGTGTTCAAAAAGCTCGCGCGCATAGTTTTCGGCATAGCGCTCGTCGTTAATAAGGTCAAGCTCGATCAGCTTTTCGATCGCTTCTTCAACATAGTCCGCATCGTGCTTCCGCAGCAGCTTCGCACGGATCTCCTTTTCGGAATGATCGCGGTAATCGAGGCTGTTCAACGCACTGTTAAAAGCACGGCGAGAGCCTGCCGCCTCCTCAAAGGCAGTAAGCTCCTCCTCGTTGATCTCATCGCCCGAGATAAGGCCGCAGGAAAACCAGAAAATCTCGTCAACCGTCAGCCTATATTCTCCGTCGATATATATGTGTATTTTGTCTGCGCGTCCACGCTTAGCCGTGATCTTCATTATTCGTCGTCAACAGCTATATCAAGCTTTGCTTTGGCGGATATGTTTTCGGCAGGTGCCTCATCGGCGGCGGAAGATTTAGCGGATGCCTTGCCCTTTGCGCCCTTCTTGGAAACGCCCGACTTGCATGCCTGAATCATTTTTTCCTTGTCGGCATAAACCTTTGCCTTAACATCCTCATAAAGAGCCTGATCGTTCTTCAAAAGCTCCTTAACATTCTCGCGGCCCTGTCCGAGACGGGAATCGCCGTAAGAGAACCATGCGCCGCTCTTGTGGATAATATCCATCGCAACCGCGATATCAAGAAGCTCGCCGACCTTGGAAATACCCTCGCCGTAGATGATGTCAAATTCAGCCTCTTTAAACGGCGGAGCGACCTTGTTTTTGACGATCTTGACTCGCGTTCTTGAACCGATAAATTCGCCGTTCGTGCCCTTGATTGTTTCGGTCTTTCTGACGTCCATACGCATGGAGGCGTAGAATTTCAGTGCACGTCCGCCCGTTGTTGTCTCGGGGTTGCCGTACATAACACCGATTTTTTCACGGAGCTGATTTATGAATATAATAATTGTATTGGATTTGTTGATTGCACCTGCAAGCTTTCTGAGCGCCTGCGACATAAGCCTTGCGTGCTGACCGACGTGTGAATCACCCATATCACCCTCGATTTCCGAGCGGGGAACAAGGGCGGCAACCGAGTCAACAACAACAATGTCAATGGCACCCGAACGAACGAGAGCCTCGGCGATTTCAAGCGCCTGCTCGCCGTTATCAGGCTGAGAAACAAGCAATGAATCAACGTCAACGCCGAGGTTTGCGGCGTAAACGGGGTCGAGCGCATGCTCTGCGTCAATGAAAGCGGCTTCACCGCCTGCTTTCTGAGCCTCTGCAACCGCATGCAGTGCGAGCGTAGTTTTACCCGAGGATTCTGGCCCGTATATTTCGACGATTCTGCCCTTGGGAAGTCCGCCGATACCCGTTGCGGCATCGAGAGCCATTGAACCGGTTGAGATAGCCTCAACGTTCATGGCAACGTTCTGTCCGAGACGCATGACCGTTCCTTTACCGTATTGTTTTTCAAGCTGAGCGATAGCCGTTTCAAGAGCCTTCTGTTTATCAGCCACTTTAATCACACTCCGTATCCGTACAAATGTTCGATGAACTATATTATACTATAAAACCGCAGAAAATGCAATATCTTTTAAATAATTTCAGAAAAATTTTATTGCAATCGAAAAAAGTCGAATATTGATAAGCCGGTCATTGTCATATATAATGCATTCGTGGCACTACCAATGCGGTAGGCGGTTACACTCTTTGCCCTCGCAAGGGGGTGATATTATGCAATATGTTACATACGAGAATTTATTTTCATTTGAGCTTGTAATTATCGGACTTGTGACAACCTTTGTTGCGATCCTTGCATATAAAAAGAAATAACCGCCCTACTCGTCCAAAAGTAGCGGTTATTTCTTAGCCGAAACTATGAGGGCGTAACCGTCTATCGGTAGTGCACCCTTTGCATCTTTATTATATGGCATAGGCTTTATTTTGTCAAGGCTTATATCATTAAACCCTTTATTCATGCTGAAAAAATACCTGCTTCACGGCACTTTCTATTGAAAAAAACTCTTTTTATGATATACTATATAATATCGGAAAACAAACGGAGGCTGACGTATGAACCTGTTACACATGAAATATGCCGTTGAAATAGCGGAAACAAAATCTATCAACAAGGCCGCCGAGAAGCTTTTTGTCGGTCAGTCGGCGCTCAGCCGTGCCATTAAGGATTTGGAGGCAGGTCTCGGAACGGCACTTTTTGAAAGAAGCGCAAAGGGAATGTTCCTGACGCCTGACGGAGAGGTTTTTGTCAGGTATGCAAAAAGTGTGCTCAGACAGGTTGACGATATTGAGAGCATGTTTAACAGCGAGCATGTCGGTAAATTGCAGTTTTCGCTCTCTGCGCCGAGAGCCAGCTACGTTGCCGCCGCTTTTGCACAGTTTTCAAAGCTGATCAAAAACGGGGAGCAGTCCGAGCTGTTTTATAAGGAAACAAACGCACTGCGTGCAATTAAAAATATTCTTAACGATGAATTTAAGCTTGGAATAATACGCTATGCCGAGAGCTATGACAAATACTACAAGAGCATGATGGACGAAAAGGGCATGGAATATGAGCTTATAACCGAGTTCCGCTACAAGCTCCTGATGCACAGGGAAAGTCCTCTTGCGCAAAAGGAAGAGGTAACATATGACGATTTGCGCGACCTTGTTATGATTGCCCATGCCGACCCGTATGTTCCGTCGCTTCCGCTTTCGCAGGTAAAAAAAGAAGAGCTGCCCGACAATTCGGACAGAAAAATATTTATATTCGAACGCGCGAGCCAGTTTGAGCTGCTTTCGGAAAATCACGAGACGTTTATGTGGTCGTCACCTATTCCGCAGAGCCTGCTTGATCGCTACGGACTGGTTCAGCGCTACTGCGTTGATAACAAGCGCATCTATAAGGACGTGCTTATTCACCGCAGGGACTACAGTCTTTCCGATTTGGATAAGATGTTTATTGAAGAGCTTGTAAAATCAAAGCGCGAAACATTCGGCGAGGAGGAGATTTGAGCATGAAATGGATGATTGCATCGGATATTCACGGCAGTGCGTACTGGTGCCGCAGGCTTGTTGAAAAATATAAGGAAGAAAAGGCGGACAGACTTATTCTGCTCGGCGATGTGCTTTATCACGGTCCGAGAAACGATCTGCCCGATGAATATGCACCGAAATCGGTTATCACGATGCTCAATGAAATGAAGGATGATATTCTCTGCGTCAGGGGAAACTGCGAGGCTGAAGTCGATCAGATGGTGCTGGATTTTCCAGTGCTTGCAGATTATGCGCTACTTGACCTCGGCGAAAAAATGATATATCTTACCCACGGACATGTTTATAACGAGAATAATCTGCCGCCGATGAAGGAGGGCGATATACTGCTTCACGGTCATACCCATGTGCCGAAGTGCGTTGAGCATGAGAGCTATGTATACATGAACCCCGGTTCGGTATCCATTCCCAAGGAGAACAGCCACCACGGATACATGATATTTGAAAACGGAGCTTTCCTTTGGAAGGACTTTGACGGAAATACTTTAAAGGAATATACAATATAAATAAGCAGAATAAAAGACGGAGATCGTATGACCTCCGTCTTAATTGTTATTCAATGTTATTTTGTAACCGTAACACCTGCAACGGGAACTGTTGCGCTGACCTTCTGAGAGAGGGTTCCGTTGAGGATCATGCCCTCGGCGGAATCAACAGCTTCCTTTGTGCCTGCGGCAACGGATGTGCCGAGCTTTGAAAGATATGTTGTGCCTGCCTTGTAGCTTCCTTCAAATGCGGGAATCTCGGGAAGAGCATTTGTCTTGTCGATTTCCTTGCCGTCCTTGTCGTATTCAACATCGTCAAAGTTGATTATCTCATTTATTGTGTCGAGATAATACTGAGTGAAATCATAACGCGGAGCGCAGAGGAAGCCTTCACTGTCGGCAAGCTTATCCGAACCGAAGCCGCAGAAGAATGCGTCCTCGCGGTTTTCTGCGATTTCCTGGCTATAGAAGTCTGACGCAATTACAACGTTGCCGTTTGCAACAAGCGTATGACAGTCTGTCTTGACGTCCTTGCATACTCTTGCGTCGATCTTAACGTTGGAGTAAACCGATTCTGCACCGAGTGCAAAGGCATTGAGAAGAGCGATGTCGTTCGCCGACTTGAGAAGATAGCCGATCTTCGGAACCTTGAGCTCCTTGGCCTTGAGTCCTGCAACGATACCTGAGAGATAAACCGCGCCCGAGATGTTAGCCTTATAGGAATGAATATTCTTTCCGTTGTCCTCGCCGTTATATACAATGTACTGAACCTTGGAGTTTTCGGAAGCATCTTTGGACGAAGCAAACTTGCTTACAGCCGATGCATAGCCCTGATCTGCAAGGAAGATAACCGAACACTCGCGGTTTGTGAGCGTCTGTATAGCGTCATATGCCGCCTGCTCGTCGGAGGGGTCAACCTTTTCAACATACTGAAATCTGTCACTGTTTATGCCTGCGCCGAATGATGTGAGGTCGTTGATAGCGGAAACACACAGGAGAGTGGAAAGATCGGGAACATAGTCATCCGCATCGTCACGCTGACCCGGGAGAACAACGCCGATTTTGATGTTGTCCTTTGTAATGTCTGTGTCGTCAACCATGCTGCACGAAGCAAGCGCGAAGCAGAGCACGGCAACAAGAACAAGCGCCAGAATTTTTTTGAACGTTTTCATTAAAGAGTCCTCCTTAGAGAATTATACGTTTATAAATTATAAATACATTATAGTGTATCCGAGATGGAAAATCAAGAAAAATTTTCAAATCCGTACTGTAACCGTACAATTATCGACAACATTTTTATTCATAAGGACACATTTGTATAAATTTATTTTGCATGCGGTCAAGTTATTCCTTGCAAACACAGCCGATGTGTTGTATAATTATCGTGGATTATTTTTAAAATGCCTAAAAGGCGGTGTATTATGGGCTACATTGAATTTGCAGACGTATACAAAAGATATAAATCGGGCTCCGAGACGGTAAACGCTCTCGACGGGGTCAGCTTTTCCATTGAACAGGGGGAGCTTTGCGTTGTCGTTGGACCCAGCGGAGCGGGAAAAACCACGCTTTTGAATGTGCTTGGCGGAATGGACAGATGCTCGGGCGGACAGATCGCCGTTGACGATAAAATAATTACAGATTTCGGCAAGCGTATGCTTATGCTTTACCGCAGGCAGGAGGTTGGCTTTATTTTTCAATCATATAACCTTGTTCCTAACCTCACTGCGGTCGAGAATCTTGAACTGGTTGCAAACCTCAGCGACAAGGCGGTTGACTGTATGGCTCTTCTTCGCCTTGTGGGTCTTGAAAAGAGGGCGACCCTTTTCCCGTCTCAGCTTTCGGGCGGCGAGCAGCAGCGTGTTGCCATTGCAAGAGCGCTTGTTAAAAAGCCGAAGCTTTTATTGTGCGATGAGCCGACGGGCGCTCTCGACTATGAAACGGGAATTCAGGTTCTGAAGCTTATCAAAAAGGTTTCGGAAATTATGAAAATGACAGTTGTGATCATAACTCACAACAATGCAATTGCACCGATTGCGGACCGTATTATTTCAATGAAAAGCGGAAAAATCAGCAAGATTGAAATAAACGATACGCCGATGCCTGTTGAAAGGATAGAGTGGTAATGACAAAAACCCTCATTAAGGATACTTTTCGTTCGATTGCCGCCAACAGGCTCAGGTTCCTTTCAATTGCCGTTATCGTTGCGCTCGGAATCAGCTTCTATGTGGGAATCAACTCGGCAAGCCCTGCGATGAATTATGAGGCGAACGAGTATTTTAACAGGAACAACCTGATGGACGTATATGTTTCATCGACGATTCCTTTTACGGACGAAGATATCTCAGAGATCAGAAAAATAAATAACGTTACGCAGGTGGTTGCGTCAAGCTATGTTGACGGATATGCGACCCTCGGCAGGGAAACGCTTGTCAACAAGAGCGGTACAGAGCTGATTCTGAGAATCAACTCGCTCGATGTTGAGAAGGAAAAAAAATTCCTTGATGGTAAAAATGATCCCTCGTTCCTCAACCGTCTTGACCTGAAAGCGGGCAGACTGCCCGAAAAGGCGGGAGAGTGTGTTGTTGACGAAAAGTCGGAGGAGCTTTATCCCGACATTGAAATCGGCAAAACGCTGAATATAACGGATGCCGACAGTTCCTCGGGAGCTTCGCTGAAAAACAATAAGTTCGTTATTGTCGGAACGGTTACTTCTCCCGAATATATTTCGCTTGACAGGGGACAGACAAAGCTCGGATCGGGCAGACTGGATTCGTATATATATGTGCTTCCCGAAAACTTTTCGTCGGATACGGTGAATCAGCTTGCGGTCAAGATGAAATATTCGGAATATCTTGACTCTTTTTCAGACGAATATTCCGAGCGTGCCGAGAAGATAGCCGAGGAGATCAGGGAAGTGTCCAAGGCGGCGATAGATTCAAAGCTGGTTGAGCTGAAAAGCGAATATACTAAGAAGATTGAGGACAAAAAGGACGAGATAGAGGCTTATTCAAAAACGAGCAAATCCCAGCTCGAGGAAAAGGAAAAATCAATTGCCGAATTCAAGAAATATGTTGACAGCGAGGACAAGGTTCTCAAGGAGCTTAAAACCTCAAATTCAGATAAGGTTAAAAGCGCTTCGGCAACGCTCAGCAGTCTTGAAAAACAGCTTTCGACGCTTAAGAGCAGCTATGACGCTCATGTGAAATCGAGGGACAGCCAAAGCTCTGAAATCAAGGGCTACTCGGAGCTGAAAAAGCTTTATGACGACCTTGAAAAAAAACATTCCGCGGCAAAAATTGAGCTTGATTCTTACAGCGATACCTATGAAAACAAAAGGTCCGAGCTTGAAAAGAAGAGCGATGAAATTTCAAATCATGAGAGCAAGATCTCGGATTATGAAACGAGAATCGCAAGGCTTGAATCGGAAATAGAAGAGCTGAACAGGCAGATATCATCGGCTGAGAGCGACGTCAGCTATTATAACCAAAGAGTGACGGCGCAGAACAGCACCGTTGAGGGCCTGAGAGCGAGCATAAAAAGGCAGAACGATATCATTCTCAGCTCAACCGCGACCGACAGCGAAAAGCTGACGGCGCTCAGCGAGAGAACAAGGCTTAACAATGAGCTTACGACGGCTCAAAAGGAGCTTTCTTCAAGAAAGACGGAGCTGCAGCAGGTGCAGTCAACTCTTGACGACGCAAAGGCGGAGAAAACAAAAAAAGAAAACGAAAAGAAAAATCTTACCTCATCGCTTTCAAATGAACGGTCGGCGCTTGCCGCCGCAAAGTCTCAGTATGAGGTTTTGAAAACGGAGAGCGCGAACGCCGAGGCAAACTATAATTCGGCGAAAAAGAGCTACGACGCCGATTCCGAAACATTGGCAAAGTACATGTCGTCGATGACGAATCTGACGCGCGGTCAGACCAGTCTCACGAATCTTATTGCACAGGTCGAGAGTGAGGCCGCACAGCTGGAGGCTCTCAACAGCCGCGTTACCGAAGCGCAGATAAGCTACACTCTTGCGGTTCGCAACGGCTCCGTTGAGCAGGAAAAAGCGGAGTATGACTTAAAGGTTGCAAAGTCAAGATACAGCACGGTCGATGATGAATTCACTCAGCTAAAAAACGATATTGATTCAAAAAAATCAACGCTTGAAAGTGAGCTGAGCGGACTTCAGGTAACGCTGAGCAATCTGGCAAATCTCAGATGGAATACAACACCGAGAAATCAGCTTTCGGGAATGTCGAGCTTTTCCGTCAGCCTTGAAAATATAAAGTCAATGTCAAAGGTGTTCCCGATCATGTTCTTCCTGACAGCCATGATCGCGTGCCTTGTTATAATGATAAAAAATGTTGAAGAGGACAGAAAAGAGATCGGCGTTCTTAAGGCGATCGGCTATTCCAATATCTCAATAGCGGCAAAGTTTTTGCTGTATTCCTTGTCGGCATGGGCGATAGGCCTGTTTGTCGGAACGGTGATGGGTACATGCGTTCTGCCGTTTGTTATCTGTTCTATTTATAATACCGCATACAGCGTTCCGAATGTCGGCACGGTTTTCCTCAGCGAATATGTTTTCATCGGAACTGCGGTGTCCTTCCTCATGACGGCGGCGGCAACGATGACGGCGGTAATACACGAGGTCAAATTCAACCCCGCGATTTTGATGCGTCCGAAGAATATTGAATATAAACGAAGAAATATTCTCGAAAGAATTCCCGCTCTTTGGGACAGAATGAGCTACGGCATGGTCGTTGTTGCAAGAACAATGTCGCGAAGCCGTGAAAGAGTGCTTGCAGGCTCAATCGGAATCGCATGCTGTACAGCGCTTGTGCTTTCCTCATTCGGACTTATCAATTCCACTACGGCGGTGTCGGGCGCTCAGTATAATGACAACGGAGTTTTCAAATATGATATTCTGTTTGTCCTCAGAACGCCGCAGTCTCGGGACGCAAAGATTCTCAAAGAGATAAGCAGCGATCAGCGCACCGAGAACGCAACGCTTTTCTCCAAGAGCAGTGCATACGCTTCGGCGGACGAGGCGGCAGATGTCAAGCGTTCCGTCAATGTTGTTTCGATGAAGGACTTTGAAGAGCTTTCAAACTATACGAATCTCAGAATGGTTGACGGAAGTGCGGATTCTCAAAGCGGCAATGTTGTTATAACGGACAAGATGGCTGAGGATCTTGGCATAAGCGTCGGCGACAGTATTTTCCTTTCCTCGGTTGACGATACGGCACGGCAGGTCAAGGTCGGCGGCATAGCGAAGAATTATACGAATCACTATGTTTACATGACGGACGCGACCTACGAGAGCGTTTTCGGAGCCGAGCCGCAGCGAAAGTATATTGTTGTTACCGCAAAGGAATATGCCGATCAGCAGGATATAAAGAATCTTGCGTCGGATTTCCTCAAGGAGGATATAGTAACGGGAGCCTCGACAGCCTCAGAAATGGCGAGCGCGGTCGATGTTTCAATCAGCAGGATTCTTGCGGTCGTTATGATGTTCGTTCTTTCGGCTTGTCTGCTGGCGGTCATTGTAATGTATACGAATTCCAACGTCAACCTCAGCGAACGAACAAGAGAAATTGCAAACATCAAGGTTATCGGTTTGAGCGACCACGAGGTGCTTATCTATGTTATCCGCGAGAGCGTTATCGCGACCGTTTACGGCACCGTGGCAGGACTTGTTGCAGGCATCTTTTTGCACAGAATGCTTATCGGCTTTATTTCTGTTGACAATATTGTTTACAACAGCCCGATATCATGGTGGAGCTATCTGGCGACGATTGCCATTATAGCCGTTATCGCTTATATTTCCTCTCTGCCGATAAAAATTAAAATCGGCAGGATCGACATGGCGGAAACGCTCAAGGAAATTGAATAATCAGCATTTCAATATTATATAATGATTATAATGAAAAAACACAGAGATCACCGACCTCTGTGTTTTTCTATTTGTAAAGACTTACGCATTGTTACCTATTATGTTTTTCAAATACTCAAGCGACGTTTTAATATCGTTTTCATCCTTGAAATTGTCACGGTAAAGCTCAATCACGGCGGTGTTGTCATAGCCGTGCGCTTTCAGCGCCTTAAAAAGCTTTCCAAAATCGTATTCGCCTGCGCCGGGGGCAAGGCAGTCGTGCTTCGCCGTGCCGTCGCTGAGGTGAACCTGAGCTATTTTATCGCCGAGCAGGTCTATGAATTCAAATTCACTCTGATTTGTTCTGCGGCACTGCTTGATATCAAGCACCATTCTAAATTCGTCGCCGACTGCGTCCGCGATCCTTTTCATAATATGAGGATCGGAGCAGTAGAAGTTGTTGACATTTTCCTGCGCGATGAAAAGGTTCGCTTTCCGAGCTTCGTTATGCAATTTAATGTAATTCTCGGCATATAATTCAGGTGTGTATCCTTTCCTGTCCCTTCCGCCGTGCAGAACGACCAGCTCTGCACCGAGTTCATTCGCCGCGGCAAAATACCGCTTGTAGAATTCAATGCTGTCATTTGTGCGTCGGTCATAGTTGCTGAAAATCAGATACGGCTCATATCCCGAGGTAAAAGGATGCACGGAGCGGACATGAATACCGTAGTAATCCTTGATTCTGCACAGCTCCTTTAATATGCCGCCCTCAAGCTCACTTGGTGAATTAAAAAATATCTCTGCCGTTTTTGCTCCCGAACGTCCGACCGCTTTGAGCGACTCCTCAATCAGCGACGGATAGAAGCATGAGGAGGAAACTCCGATCTCCATATCAACACCTGCCTTTTTCATTGATATTTTAGCACCATATCTGCCGTCGGTAAAGACCTTTTTTCTGTTATTTGCAGAAAATATTATCAAATTGTTAATTTTTTCAAAAAGACTTGATTTTTACGGCAAACGGGCTATAATATATTTAGCACTCAGGGAACAAGAGTGCTAAAACGACAAATATTTAGTTTTTATAGGAGGCTTTCACAATGAAAATCAAACCGCTTGCAGACCGTGTTGTTGTTAAGATGACAGAGGCTGAAGAAAAAACACAGAGTGGAATTATTCTTGCTTCTTCCGCTAAGGAGAAGCCGCAGATCGCCGAGGTTCTCGCCGTTGGTCCGGGAGGACTTGTTGACGGCAAAGAGGTTGAGATGTATGTTAAGGTCGGCGATAAGGTAATCACCGGCAAATATGCAGGCACCGAGGTCAAGCTCGATAAAGAAGAGTACATCATCGTTCGTCAGAGCGATATTCTTGCAATAGTAGAATAACAGGAGGAATTCATCATGGCTAAACAGATTATTTACGGAGAAGAAGCCAGAAAGGCTCTCCAGGCAGGTATTGATAAGCTTGCCGATACAGTTAAGATCACACTCGGACCCAAGGGCAGAAACGTTGTTCTTGACAAGAAGTACGGTTCACCGTTGATCACAAACGACGGTGTAACGATCGCTAAGGACGTTGAGCTTGAGGATCCGTTCGAGAACATGGGCGCACAGCTCGTCAAGGAAGTTGCCACCAAGACAAACGATGTTGCAGGCGACGGTACAACTACCGCTACTCTCCTTGCGCAGGCTTTTGTCCGTGAGGGCATGAAGAATGTTGCCGCAGGTGCAAACCCGATGGTAGTTAAGAAAGGCATCAAGATGGGTGTTGACGCAGCCGTTGAGGCTGTCAAGGCAAATTCAAAGCCCGTCACATCTTCAAATGATATTGCCCGTGTCGCTACGGTTTCTGCCGCAGACGAGGAAATCGGCAAGATCATTGCCGAGGCTATGGAAAAGGTTACCGCAGACGGCGTTATCACCGTCGAGGAATCAAAGACAGCCGTTACTGATTCCGACATCGTTGAAGGTATGCAGTTTGACCGCGGTTACATTTCACCCTACATGGTAACCGATACAGATAAGATGGAAGCTGTTATCGACGACGCTCTCATTCTTATTACAGATAAGAAGATTTCAAATATTCAGGAAATTCTTCCGCTTCTTGAGCAGGTACTCAAGGGAGGCAAGAAGCTTGTTATCATCGCTGAGGACGTTGAGGGCGAGGCTCTTTCAACGATCCTTGTCAACAAGCTCCGCGGCACATTCACATGCGTTGCTGTCAAGGCTCCCGGCTTCGGCGACAGACGTAAGGAAATGCTCCGTGATATCGCAATCCTCACAGGCGGTGAGGTTATCACATCAGACCTCGGACTTGAGCTTGCAGACGCAACAATTGCTCAGCTCGGTCAGGCTCGTCAGGTTAAGATCTCCAAGGAGAACACCATCATCGTTGACGGTGCAGGCGACAAGGACGAGATCAAGGGCAGAGTTGCTCAGATCAAGTCACAGCTTGAGAACACAACCTCCGATTTCGACCGTGAGAAGCTCCAGGAAAGACTTGCAAAGCTTTCGGGCGGCGTAGCTGTTATCCGTGTAGGTGCCGCTACTGAGACTGAAATGAAGGATAAGAAGCTCCGCATCGAGGACGCTCTTTCGGCTACAAAGGCGGCTGTTGAAGAGGGTACAGTTGCAGGCGGCGGCGTTGCACTTCTCAACGCTATCCCCGCAGTTAAGGCTCTCCTTGATTCAACAGAGGACGCTGACGAAAAGACAGGTATCAAGATCGTTCTCAAGGCTCTTGAGGCTCCGGCACGTCAGATCGCCGCAAACGCAGGTCTTGAAGGCTCGGTTATCGTAAATGATATCGTTTCGAGCAGCAAGACAGGCTACGGCTACAACTTCGCAACAGGCGAGTTTGTTGACATGTTTGAGGCAGGTATTCTTGACCCGACAAAGGTTACACGTTCGGCTATTCAGAACGCATCGAGCGTTGCCGCAATGGTACTCACAACCGAGTCACTCGTTGCCGACAAGCCCGATCCGCAGGCTGACGCAGCTGCAGCCGCAGCAATGGCAAGCCAGGGCGGCGGAATGTATTGATAAAAAGCTGAATATATAAACACACCGCCGCCGAGCAGATTTCCGCTCGGCGGTGGTTTTTGCGTGGCGGCAATCGAGCTGTGCGGTTTATTTAGATTGTTTCTATGTGAAAAAAGTTAGCAGAAACCGTCTCGGCTCCCCGGTAGGGTAACGCAGTGTCAGCAGAAACTAATACTTGGCGCCCCTTTAGGGGAGCTGTCACGGCTTGTCCGTGACTGAGGGGTTCGATTCAAGTGAAAAGATAAAAGAGAAGAGTGAAAAGAAGCGGTGGCTTTGCGATGCAAAGCATAAATATAAACCTTTTCTCTTTGTTCTTCTCTATTTTCTTTTATCTCATAATTAACCCCCTCCGACTTCGGCGCAAACCGCCGAAGCCACCTCCCCTAAAGGGGCGGCAAGATGATTCAAGCAGATTGCTGAGGTATTAAATACAACGTATCGATATTACACCGCATACGAACGCGGTGTCAGAGACATTCCGAGCCATCACATTGTAACGCTCGCAAAATACTACAATGTTTCCACAGATTATCTGCTCGGTCTGAGCAATGATAAAATTAAATAGAATTAAATAACATACCCCACCGCCAAACATGATTTTACGTTTGACGGTATTTTTGGTCGCAACAATCAAGTTTAGTATTACAACATATGTAATATTTTAACATTATTATATCAAAATGTGTTCTAATTGTCAATAACAACATCTGTAATATTCGGAGGAAATTATGGCAGTTTACACGGACATATTAAAAGAGCTTAGACGGGATAAACATTTGACACAGCTTGACATGGCGAAGTACTTCGGAATCAGTCAAACAATGTATTCGATGTATGAGAGCGGCAGAAGAACCATGAAGATTGAAATGCTCTGCGAGCTTGCCGATATTCTTGGAACCTCAACGGACTATATTCTCGGAAGAACCGCTCAGCAAAAACCGTATCCAAAAAGATAGACATATTTAACTAAAACAAAAACGCAAACCTGATAATCTCGGGTTTGCGTTTTATTCTTCTATTTCTTTTTACATCTTATCTATATATTTTTTAACGTTTTCTATCACGGTTTGAGTTGCTTCCTCAAGCGTACCGCCGACCTGACAGCCTGCCGCCTGCGGATGTCCGCCGCCGCCCATTGCCGCACATATTTCCGAAACGTTGATCGGGCGGTTGCTTCTCATCGAGATTTTATAGCTGCCGTCCTTGCGTTCACGCATCGTAACACCGACCAAAACGCCCTCGATCTGTCTCGGAAGCGATGCGATCGCATCGACTTCGCTCTCGTCCGAGCCGCTCTGACGGTACATATCCTGCGTGACCGTTATCAGGGCACATTTGCCGTCAAGGAACATCTTCATTCCGCCGACAGCCAGCTTTTCAAGCGCAACATAGGTTCTCGTTTTCGTCTCGAACATAACTGTGTTTATCGTCACATTGTCTGCGCCGCACTCAATCATTTCCGCCGCCATACGCATGGTGCGCGGAGTGACGTTTGAATAGCGGAAACAGCCCGTGTCGGTCGAAATTCCCGTGTAGATACAATCTGCGATCTGCTTTGTCGGCTTAACGCCGAGCGCATGGATTACTTCAAGAATTATTTCGCATGCCGCCGCAGCGTTTGCGTCAAGCAGTGTCCTTTCGGCGAACATACGGTTTGAACCGTGGTGGTCAATGCAAAGCTCAATCCTGTCGGCGAATTTCTCCTCAAAGTCCTTGCCGAGCAGCTTTGTATCAGCCACATCGACCGCAACGAGAGTGTCAAAAGCGCACTCGTCCTCGCAGACCGTTCCAAGATAGTCGAATTTTTTTGCAACCGTATCATTGCACCTTACGTTTGCTCTTTTGCCGACGGCTTCAAGCGCATATTTAAGCGCAAAAGCCGAGCCGAGCGTGTCTCCGTCCGGGTGCGAATGGGTCAAAATCAAAAAATTGTCCCTTGATTCTAAAAATTCAACCGCTGTTTCAAGATTGATAACCATTAGTCCTCAGTCCTCAAATCATCCATAATCTTAACGATATTCATACCGTGCTCGATAGAATCGTCAGCCACAAAGCTAAGCTCGGGCGTTTTCCTCAGGTGAAGCCGTTTGCCGACCTCCCTGCGGATATAACCCGTTGCGCTCTTGAGACCCTTGACCGCCTCCTTGGCAACGTCAAGTCCCTCCATTGCGCTGATATAAACCTTAGCGTAGGAGGCGTCGGAGCTGACTTCGACCCTCACCACGGTAAGCATTTTATCCATTACCCTCGGATCCTTAAGCTCTCTGATAACCGCAATAATCTCGCGCTTAATATCCTCGGATACTCTGTCTATTCTGTAACCTGCCATAAGCTACCTCTTAATCTCTGTACTCTTCGACAGTGTAGGCTTCAAAGATGTCGCCCTCCTTGATGTCGGAGAACTTTGTAAGGCCGATACCGCACTCATAGTTTGAAGCGACCTCCTTCACATCGTCCTTAAAGCGGCGAAGTGAAGCGATATCGTCAACAGCAAGCACGATGCCGTCACGAACAACACGAACCTTTGAGTTTCTTGTGATCTTGCCGTCAAGAACATAGCAGCCTGCAATCTTGCCGACGGAGGAAATGGTAATAACGTTTCTGACCTCGGCGCGACCCTGCTCAACCTCGCGGAATTTCGGAGCAAGCATGCCCTTGATGGCCGCCTGAATTTCCTCGATGCAGTCGTAGATGATTCTGTACATTCTCATCTCAACGCCGTCACGCTCAGCAAGGTTGATAGCAACCGGATCGGGACGAACATTGAAGCCGACAATAATTGCACCGGAAGCGTTTGCGAGCATAACATCGGACTCGCTCGGAGCACCTACGCCGCTGTGGATAACACGAACTCTGACTTCCTCATTGGAGAGCTTTTCAAGGCTCTGCTTAACAGCCTCTGCCGAACCCTGAACGTCAGCCTTAACGATAACGTTGAGCTCCTTCATTTCGCCGTCCTTGAGTGAATCAAAGAGATTGTCAAGAGTAACCTTCTGAACAGACTTGAACTGCTCTTCCTTAGCCTCTGCCTTTCTCTGCTCAACAAGCTCACGGGCAAGGCGCTCGTCTGTAACAGCGTCAAAGATATCGCCCGAATTCGGAACCTCCGCAAGACCCGTGATCTCAACGGGAACGGACGGACCTGCCGACTTGATCTTTCTGCCCTTATCGTCAACCATTACACGGACACGGCCGACAGCCTGACCTGCAACGATGATATCGCCTGAATTAAGAGTACCCTTCTGAACAAGGAGAGTTGCGATCGGGCCTCTGCCCTTATCAAGACGGGCTTCGATAACAATACCCTTTGCCGCTCTGTTCGGGTTAGCCTTAAGCTCCTGCATTTCTGCAACAAGGAGAATGCTTTCAAGCAGCTTGTCGATGCCCATATGCGTCTTTGCCGAAACGGGAACGCAGATGATGTCGCCGCCCCACTCCTCGGGAACAAGGCTGTGCTCGGTGAGCTGCTGCATGATCCTGTCGGGATTCGCACCCGGTCTGTCCATCTTGTTGATGGCAACTATTATCTGAACCTCAGCTGCCTTTGCATGGTTGATAGCCTCAATCGTCTGCGGCATGATACCGTCATCGGCGGCAACAACAAGAACGGCGATATCCGTTGCCTGTGCGCCTCTTGCACGCATTGATGTGAATGCGGCGTGACCGGGGGTATCAAGGAATGTAATCTTCTGACCGTTGAGGTCAACTCTGTAAGCGCCTATATGCTGTGTGATTCCGCCTGCCTCGGTCGAGGTAACGGAGGTATTTCTGATCGCGTCAAGGAGCGAGGTCTTACCGTGGTCAACGTGACCCATTACGCAGACAACGGGATCGCGTGTAACAAGATCCTTGTCGTCGTCCTCGCTGTCGTCGATAATTCTGTCCTCAATGGTAACAACAACGGCTCTCTCGCACTTTGCGCCAAGCTCGGTAGCAACGATTTCGGCTGTATCATAGTCGATAACCTCGTTGACCGTTGCCATCTGACCGAGGGCGAAGAGCTTTTTGATAACCTCTGCCGCCGTCATATGAAGAAGTGCGGCAAGGTCGCCGACCGTGATCTCCTCGGGAACCTGAATATGGATCTGCGGCTTCTTTGCTCTCTCCGCCGCAATTCTCTTAAGTCTCTCTGCCTCAGTCTCACGGCGCGACTTCATACCCGGTCTGCGCTGCTGAGACTTCTGCTTGAGCTTCTGCTTATTAACCGTTCTGTCGCTTCTTCTGTCCTGATTAACGGGAGAAATATTCTCGTACTTCTCATTGTATTTATCAAGGTCAACGTTGCTTGCCCTTGTGTCGATCGTTCTGAATTCGCCCTTTGTTCTGCTCTGCGGAACGGCATTGGGATCCTTCTGCTTTTTCTTCGGCTGATCGTTGTTCTTTGCCGGAGCCTTTTTCTCCTCCTTAGCGGGAGCGTCCGACTTTGCGTCCGCCTTCTTCGGCTCCTCCGCTTTCTCAGCCTTCTTCTCTTTCTTTTCTTCCTTCTTCGGCTCATTTGCCGTTGCAAAATAAGCGTCGAAGCTTTCAACGCTGTTTTCCTGCGTTACAATTTCAAATATAACGTCAAGCTCGGCTTCCTCAAGAGCCGTCATGGATTTCTTCTGTCCGTCAAAATGCTTGGTTACAATATCAAGAATTTCCTTACTGGGGCAATCAAAATCCTTTGCCACTTCGTGGACACGATATTTATTTATCATAAAATGCGTTCCTCCCCGGATTGATTTTCGTTAAGTTTAGCGATCAATGACTTTGCGAAGCCTTCATCATCGACGGTAAAAACCGCCGCCTTGAAGCTCAGCGCCTGCTTGATATCAAGCATTGTGTATCGTACGTCGTAAACCGTTTTGTTGTGCGCCTTTGCAAGACCCGATATCTCATCGGAAAGCCTTTCGGAAGCGTCCGAACAGATTATGCAAAGCTTTGCCTTGCCGCTGTTTATCGCCTGCTTGCAAGCGTCGTGGCCCAAGCTGAGCCTGCCCGCGCGTCTGCAAAGACCTAAAAGATTGAGCGCCGAATCATTCATCGTTTTTCAGCTCCTCTGCCATTTTATCGTAGACCTCGTCGGGAATCTGGCACAGGAATGATTTTTCAATTCTTTTTGCTTTTCTCGCTTTTTTGAGACATTCAACGTCACGGCAGATATAAGCTCCTCTGCCGTTCTTTCTGCCCGTAAGGTCAAGAACGATCTCGTCCTCGGGAGTTTTTACAACGCGAACAAGCTCTTTCTTCGGCTTCATCTCGCCGCAGCCCATACATTTACGCAATGGGATCTTCTTCTGCTGCATTCCTGCACCTCCTTTAAATTAAAGCTCTACCGACGGGTCGGTTTTTCCGCTCTCGGGCTTAATATCTATCTTCCAGCCCGTAAGCTTAGCGGCAAGTCTTGCATTCTGTCCCTTGTTGCCGATAGCAAGCGAAAGCTGGAGATCGGGAACGATAACTCTGCATGACTTTTCTGCGTTTTCGTCTATTGTGACCGAAACAACGTCCGCAGGAGCAAGTGAAGCGGCAATAAATTCTTTCGGATCATCGCTGTATTTAACAATGTCTATCTTCTCGCCGTAAAGCATGTCAACGATCTTGCCGACACGGGCACCTCTCGGGCCTATACATGCGCCAACTGCGTCAACATTCTCATCTGCCGAATAAACGGCGATCTTTGTTCTTGAGCCTGCCTCACGGGAAACTGCTTTGATCTCAACCGTTCCGTCATAGATCTCGGGAACCTCGGACTCGAACAGTCTCTTAACAAGACCGGGATGAGTTCTGGAAATCGTAACTCTCGGGCCTCTTCTGCCTTCCTTGGCATCGGCAACACCTGCAATGTAAACCTTAATAAGCATACCCGGAAGAAGTGTTTCGTTCGGGATCTGCTCGCTTCTAAAGAGAGGCTCCTGCGCCTTGCCGATCTCAACGATAGCGTCCTTAGTCTCGGGATCAACTCGCGAAACCTTAGCCGTAACGATCTCCTGATTGTGAGCCTGGAACTCCTCGCGAAGTCTGCCGTGCTCAGCCTCACGGATACCCTGGCGGATAACATGCTTGCCCTTATCAGCGGCAATTCTGCTGACCTCTTTTGTCTCAAGCTCGATCTCGATGATATCGCCGACCATAGCCGTCGGCTTGTACTTCTGAGCCTGCTCAACAGTCAGATCCTCGTCGGGATCGACTACCTCGGAGACAACGTTCTTTCTTACGAAAACACGCATTGTCTTTTTCTCCGGGTCAAGCTCGCAGAAAACGATGTCCTTGTTGTTGTAGTCACGCTTAACGGCAGTGACGAGCGCCTTCTGAATACCCTCGCAGAGTACGTCCATCGGTATTCCTTTTTCCTTTTCAAGCATTTCGAGCGCCATAAAAAGCTCTTTGTTTACCATTGTTCTTCTCCTCCGAAATCATCAAGTTTAACATAAGATGTTTCTTTTTTATTTATAACGAGCTTCGCCCCGTCCGGAGTAAGAAGCTCAAAATTTCCGTTGTCGTAGCTTTCAAGAGTACCCTTGTACTCCCTGCTGCCCTCAAGCGGACGAATCAGCTTGACCTGAATCGGCTTGCCGATGCACTTTTCAAAATGGCTGTCCCTTTTGAGACTGCGCTCCAGTCCGGGGGAGCAAACCTCAAGACAGTAGCTCTGCTCGATCGGGTCAGCGTCGTCAAGCGGCTTATCGAGAGCGTGGCTCATGTCAACGCAGTCGTCGATTGAAACTCCGCCGTCCTTGTCGATGAAAACTCTGAGGAACCAGTCTGCGCCCTCTTTCTCAAAGCGCACGTCCCAAAGCTCAAGCCCGAGGCTCTCGGCAATCGGCTGAGCGATGTCCCAAACGGTGTTGACGGTGATTCCGCCCTTTCCTTTTGAAGCCATTGTAATGCCTCCTTTACAATACAAAGGAGCGGGTCGCCCCACTCCTTTGTCAATACCTTAATAAACTTACATACATATAATACCACATTATAATGTAAATATCAAGTGTTTTTTATTATTTCTTTTTCTTCATGCCCTTGAGCGGATTTTCAGGCTTTACGCCGCCTGTAAGGAAACCACTGATATACATGAGATAAGCTGCGAGAATTGAAACAACAACGCAGATCGGAATAAGTGTACCCGTACCGAGACTGCCGTTAAACATGAGCACGATTACCGCGGCAATTACGGGAACAAACGAAATTCTCCAATGCTTTGCGAGGTATCCTGCACCGAGCGCTCCGAAAAGAGCGGGAAGAACCTGATCAAAAGCAGGCTTGAGCGCCGAATCCTCACCCGTAAGAGCAGGGAGAATAGGCGTAAGCGCAAGAACGCCGACTGCAAGAATTATCGTTGTAACAATAGACGATGTAGCCGTTGCGATCGTTGAAATAACCTCGTCCGCCTCAGTGCCCGGCTTTGTCTTTGCAAGCTCACGGGAATTGAGAACGCAGGGAAGCTTGAGGTTTGTGATGTTACCCGTAACGAACGAGAGATATGTTGCGCCCGTGCCGAGCATCGGAGCGTAAACAACAATTTCAAGAATTGCGGATGTCCAGAAAATCGGTATAACCTTCAGCAATCCGTCAAATACCTGTTTAAATGTCGGCCAAGCATCAAACTTCACGCATATTGCGACGGGAACAGCAACCAGAACGCAGATCGCCGTTACCATGAAAATATTTCCCCACATATAGGTGGAGTCCATATAATTATGTTTTTTCTTGCTCATACGATCGGCCTCCATTCAAATGTTGATATTTCGGTGGGAAGGACATAATGAAGAAGAACAGCCATGCCCATGCCGGCGAACATTCCGAGAGGCATAACGAACGGTTCAAATTTATCCCACTTGAATTTCTTGCAAAGAGCCTGAAGCACAACAACAACGATAACGGACGTAACAAGAACCGCAACAGACATAACACCTGCGCCCACTCCTACAGGCGTGAGCTTGCCCGTTAATTCGTCCTTGATTGTCGGAGCCTTACCTGCAAGAGCATTGCCGATAAATGCGGAAATAAGACCGATAAATGTTGCGGCAGAAATGATATCGCCGAATTTATTGTCGCCGCTTGTGTTGTTAGTTACCTTGCCGACCTTGCTCTGAATTTTCTTGAGGAAAATAGGAATAAGTATAAGCGAAAGGATAACGCCGATTGTCATAACCCATGAAACAGCGGCAAAAATTTTAGGATCGGCTATGTTCTGACCGAAAACGGCAATGCTTGTGCCGTCCCGGAAGGATTCAAGAGCCGCCTGAGCCGCCGTAACCTCATACTGAAGATTGCCGACAACAGAAAGTCTTATCCACGGGAGCACAATTCCGAGCGTGCTCGCCAGCGTAACAACGGTTGCGAAAATTGCGATTGCGGGAGCAACGGTGAAAAGTGCACTTGAAGTAACCGCCTTTTTCATATCGTCAGTCGTCAGACCGACCTCCTTACCGTGCTTCCATGCGCGGATAAGGAAAAACAGGGACTGAGCAATAACAAATACAATGACCATTGCCGCAAGTCCGTACATAAATCCGCTTTCTTTAAAATCTTGCATTACATATCCCCCTTGTATTTTGTTGATATGTGTTTTATTCTATCACAATATGTATTCCGCCGTCAAGGAAATAATGAAAAAGGATAATATGAATAAACCGCCGAACAGAAATGCTCGGCGGCGGTGTGCTTTATTCGGTTTATTATTCAGCATTTGCTTCGGCAGATTCAAATACAAATCCGTCGTCGGTATGCTTGCAGACATACTTGTTGCCTGAGGTTATGCTGCCGTCGAGCATTTCCTCGCTGAGCTTATCCTCAATCTGCGATTGGATAGCACGTCTGAGCGGTCTTGCACCGTAAACCGGGTCAAAGCCCTCGTCGGCGATCTTCTCAATTGCGCTGTCGTCAAAGCTGAGCTCAATGCCCATGTCGTGAACACGGTTCTTGAGCGTCTTGAGCATTCTGCGTGCGATCTCCTTGATATCGTCCTTGTTGAGCTGCTCGAATACGATGATATCGTCAACCCTGTTAAGGAACTCGGGACGGAAGCACTTCTTCAATTCGCCCATGACTGCGTCCTTAATATCGCTCTGGCTCATTGTGCCGTTGCCTTCCTCACCCTTGAAGCCGAGTGCGGAATTGCCTGCGTTTGTGATGAGCTTTGCGCCGACGTTCGAGGTCATGATGATAATGCAGTTCTTGAAGTCAACCTTTCTGCCCTGTGAGTCGGTGAGAACGCCGTCGTCAAGAATTTGCAGAAGCATGTTGAATACATCGGGGTGAGCCTTTTCAATCTCATCGAAAAGAACCACGCTGTAGGGCTTACGGCGAACCTTTTCTGTGAGCTGACCGCCCTCGTCATATCCGACATAGCCCGGAGGTGAACCAACAAGCTTGGATACCGTGTGCTTCTCCATGAACTCGGACATATCAAGTCTTATCATTGCGCTCTCGTCACCGAAAAGTGTTGCGGCAAGAGTTTTGCAAAGCTCTGTTTTACCTACGCCTGTCGGGCCGAGGAAAATGAACGAACCTGTGGGTCTGTTCGGGTCCTTAAGTCCGACCCTGCCGCGGCGGATAGCCTTGGCAACTGCGGAAACTGCCTGATCCTGACCGACAATTCTTCTATGGAGCTCCTCCTCCATGTGGAGAAGTCTCTGGCTCTCCTCCTCTGTGAGCTGAACAACGGGAATGTGCGTCCACTCAGAAACAATTGCGGCAATTTCATCGGGAGTTACAACACCGTTTGTCTCGGAATTCTGCTTCTTCCAGCCTTCCTTTGCGTTCTCGAGATGAGCCTTAACCTCTTTCTCCTCGTCACGCAAGGCCGCCGCCTGCTCGAAGTTTTGACTGTTGACAGCCGAAGCCTTTTCTTCGTTTATACGCTTGATTTTTTCTTCAAGCTCCCTGATATCCTCGGGCGGAGTGTAGGCACGCAGACGAACCTTTGAAGCCGCCTCATCAATAAGGTCAATTGCTTTGTCGGGCAGGAATCTGTCGCCGATGTATCTTGACGACATCTTTACTGCCGCTTCGATAGCTTCGTCGGTAATCTTTACCTTGTGGTGAGCCTCGTACTTGTCTCTGATACCCTTGAGTATCTCGACTGCCTCCTCACGGCTCGGCTCGCCGACAAGAACCGACTGGAAACGACGCTCAAGAGCGGAATCCTTTTCGATGTTCTTCCTGTATTCTTCAATCGTCGTTGCGCCGATAACCTGCATTTCGCCCCTTGCAAGAGCGGGCTTGAGAATATTTGCGGCATCAACCGCACCCTCTGCGGCACCTGCGCCGATAAGGGTGTGAACCTCATCAATAAAGAGGATAATGTTGCCGGCCTTTGAAACCTCGTCGATAGCCGACTTAATTCTTTCCTCAAAGTCACCGCGGTATTTTGTACCTGCGACCATGCCTGTCAGGTCAAGCGCAACAATTCTCTTGTCCTTAAGAATCTCGGGAACCTCGCCCGATGCGATTTTAAGAGCCAAACCCTCGGCGATAGCGGTTTTACCTACGCCGGGTTCACCGATAAGGCAGGGGTTGTTCTTTGTTCTGCGGCAAAGAATCTGAATAACTCTTTCAATCTCTTTCTGTCTGCCGATGACCGGGTCAATCTTGCCCTGACGTGCAATGGCGGTAAGGTCACGGCCGAACTGGTCAAGGGTCGGAGTCTCCGTCTTGCCCTTGGACTGAGCCTTGGACTTCGGACTTGCGTCGTTCTGCGAAACGTTGACTGATTTTGTGATTTCCTCTGCAACGTCTGCGGCGGAAACGTTCATCGCATCCAAAATATCCATTGCGTAGCAGCTGCTGTCACGAAGAATTGCTATCAGAAGATGCTCTGTGCCGACGTAGCCGTGGCCGAGACTTCTTGCAATCGTGACTGCTGTTTCGATAATGTTCTTGCTTCTCGGGGTAAAATCATTCGGCGAGAGGACTGTCGGAGTGCCGATGCCGACGCTGTTTCTGACAGCGGTTTCAACAGTGTCTGCCGTGATGTTTCTTGCCGTGAGGGCAGTGTATGCAACGCTTCCCTCGCTTGAGAGCAGACCGAGCAGAAGATGCTCACTGCCGATATATGTGTGACCGAGATTCTCCGCATATTCTATTGCGGCGTTGAGCGCCGTGTTTGCTTTCTGAGTAAAGCCTGTAAACTTATACATAAAAATCTCTCCTTTGGGTGTATTTATTTTTTCAGTAGGCGATGGCTCAGGTGTTCATTGAAGTTTTTTGCCTCCCCTTGAAGCAAGGGGAGGGGGACCGCTTGCGGTGGTGGGGATTTAAATAACCCCTCCAACTTCGGCGCAATCCGCCGAAGCCACCGTCTCGCTGCGGCTCGGTCACGCTCCGGCTCTGAACGTCCACCGGACGTTCATTCACTACCGTCGCGCCGCTTCGCTACCCTAACAATCAGGGGCGGCTGAATACCATTACCTACACGAAAATTGCTTTTTAAAACGGGACCTGTCAGCGATCGCTTTTGCAATCCGACAAGCCCCGTATCAATTATCATTGGTCATTCAAAAACACGAGGCTTTCAAAATTCCTTTTGCATCTCTTATTCAAATGCCTTTCTTACCCATTCGGCACGGATGATGTCTCTCTCCTGCGGAGAAAGCTCCTTGCCCTCAAGAGCATTGATTGTGGCAGGCTGAACCTTGACCGAAAGCTCGTTGAGCTTTGTAATGTCAAAGTCAAGCGTCTTGTTTGAGATGCCCATTCTGAGAAGCGATGCAAGCTCCATGAACTCATCGCCGCTGAGAACTCTTGCATTCTGAAGAATACCCTTTGCGCGGAAGATCTTATCCTCCTCAACGGGATTTTCCAGAAGCTTTTCAGCCGCCGCACGTTCCTGTGCAACAAGCTGTAATGTAATTGACTGGAGATTGTCCAGCGCAGTTTCCTCGGAAATTCCGAGCGTTATCTGATTGCTGAGCTGATAGATATCTCCACGGGGACTGCTGCCCTCGCCGTAAGCGCCGCGGATCACAAGTCCGAGCTTTGATACGGTTGCGGCAAGCTTGCCTATCTGACCGCAACGGGTCAATGCAGGCAGATGGAGCATAACAGAGGCTCTCATTGCCGTGCCGAGATTGGTCGGACACTGGGTCAGATAACCTATTCTGTCATCGTATGCGTAGTTGAGCTTACTGCCGATGATGTTGTCAACCTTGTCGGCAACGCTGTATGCTTCCTTGAGTGCAAGACCTGCCATCATGACCTGAAGCCTGATGTGATCCTCCTCGCAGAGCATTATGCTGATTGCTTCGTCGTCCGTCAGAAGCAAGCCTCTGCCTGCTCTGTCGGAAACAAATTCGGGGCTGACAAGATGACGCTCGGCAAGTGATATTGCCTGCGAACGGGTGAAATCCTTCATCCATGTGAAGCCGAAGCCCCAGTGATCGTCGCTGAGCACGGCATTTTTGATTTCCTCGCAAACCTTTTCCTTGCCTTTTACGGTAAGGCGGCAGGGGAAGGGGTATTCTTCAAGGTTTCTCGCAAGACGAACCCGCGTGCTGATAACAACATCGCCCTGATCGCCGTTTTCAATATACCACTTATTCATTATTGCCTGCCTCCATTTCCTTTATTCTGTCTCTGAGAACTGCCGCCTGCTCGAAGTTCTGTTCTTCAATGGCTTTTTGCATATCCTCTTTGAGCTTCATTATCGGGTCGATCTTCGGAGCTTTCTCCTCCTCGGCAACATGGGGAACCATTGTTGCCTGCTTGCCCGTGTGCTTTATTTTACCGTGAATCCTCTGCAAACTCGGCAGAAGTCTGTCGTAAAACTTTCTGTAGCAATCGGCACAGCCGAGACGTCCGTTCTTAACTATATCCGAGAAGGTGTAGCCGCATTTCGGACATTTTTCCTCGTGAGCCGAGCTGAGCAACGGCATATCCTCGCCCAAAAGTCCCGAGAAAATATTGCCGAGATCAAAACCGAAGCCCGAGAACAAATCTCCGTAGCCGAGGTGCTCGGCACAATTCTGACAAAGGTGCATTTCGGTCGTGTCGCCGTTGACAACACGCTTTACATGGGTTGTAGCTTCATTCTTTCCGCAATTCTGACACAGCATATAAATCATCCTTTCATGGTTACTGGTTAGCTAAAAGCATTTGCTTGAATATTGATGCCCTGACCTTGTCTCTCAGATCTGCGGGAACCTCACGCAGGCATCTTTCGCCGGTTGCCGCAAGCATTAGCTTTGAAATTTCGGGAGACAAAATGTTCTGATAATTCAGATTATATATATGCGCCTTACAGCTTGCCTCATCAATCGAATCACCGATTGAATTAACGACGTGCATCAGCACTGCCGATTTGCTGTCATATTTCGCACGGGTGATCTTGATGTAGCCGCCGCCTCCGCGCCTGCTTTCTACGATATATCCCTGCTCGGGAGTGAACCTTGAGGATATGACGTAATTTATCTGACTCGGAACACAGCCGAGATGCTGAGCCATCTCGTTTCTTTGAATCTCCGTTTCTCCGTCGTCGCTGAGCATGTCGAGAATCAGCTTGGCGATCTCATTGCTCATACTCATATCATCATCTCCTTTTGACTTTGACTTTCTTTGACCTTTTGACAAGTCAAATTATAGACCTTCTTTGACCTTTTGTCAAAAGTCAAGAAAGGTCAAAAACGTTTTTACGCTTGCCAATTTTTAAGAATATCGTTGGCATACTTGTTTTTACTAACTTTTTCAGCTTATTTCTCGCGTTTGCTCGCTTTTTGTAGAATTTTTTAATTTTATTTTAAAGGTTTGGTCAAACTTATTTTGACTTTTCCATAGCTGCTTTGGCGTGTTGCCGCCATAGTCGGGAGGCAAAGAAGCTTCAACGTTGAAATAAATATACATAGGCCCAAGAGAAGAAAGTTCGTTTTAGCGCGGGCTCCTCCGTCGGAGGAGCTGGCGGCGCAGCCGACTGAGGGGTTTTCTTGAAGTCAGGAAAGACTTATTCTGAGCGTGGGCTCCTCCTTGGGGGAGCTGTCAGCGAAGCTGACTGAGGGAGTGAATTCAAGAGAAAAGATAAAAGTGAAGAAAGAAAAGAAGCGGCGGCTTTGCGTTGCAAAGCATTGAAAATTTTAATGAAATTGGCTTTGATTTAGTAGGGGTGTGCATTGCACGTCCGTCAAAGACAGCAGAAAATAAAAGCGGACGACCGATGGTCGCCCCTACAAAAAAGAATTGAATTCCCTGCAATTTTTATTATTTGATATTCTCTATTTTAACCCCTCCGACTTCGGCGCAAACCGCCGAAGCCACCTCCCCTAAAGGGGCGGCAAGTAAGGTCGGCACAAATTTTTCTCGGCTCCATTGTAGGGTCGCAAGGCGGAAAAGCTTTTGTATAAAAGAAAAAAACAGGTCTGTGCGATGCACAAACCTGTTGCTGTAAATATTCTTTTTACCTCTTGCTGTACTGCTTGATGAGGTCGTTCTTGACGTCCCAAAGGCGCTGAGAAAGGTCAACGTAATAGTTATGGGGGTTCTCGAATCTTGTAACCTCGTCCCAAAGCGTGTCAACCTGACCGAGACAATACTTTTTGATATCGTCGATATCCTGATATTCGTAAACTCTCTTGCCGTCTATGAAAAGCGGCTGAAGAAGCTGACGGGCGGTGAAGTTGTAGACATTTTTGCGCTTCCAGGTGTAGTCGGGGTCGAAAATCTCATAATCATGGCTGTCGTCGATCGTTTCGTCCTCAAGGGTGATGACGTCTGCCAATGCCTTGCCCGATTCGTTATCGTAAAGTCTCCAAAGCTTCTTTGCGCCCGGGGTCGTAACCTTGGCGGCATTTTCACTGAGCTTGATTTTCGGAACCATTTCGCCGTCCTTTTCAACTGCGCAGAGCTTGTAAACTCCGCCGAAAACGGGAGCGGACGAAGCCGTAATAAGTCTCTCGCCGACACCGAAGGAGTCAACCTTTGCGCCTTGGAGAAGCATATCTCTTATAATGTATTCGTCGAGCGAGTTTGAAGCGACGATCTTTACGTCCTCAAAGCCCGCTTCATCAAGCATAACCCTTGCTTTCTTTGAAAGATAGGTTATGTCGCCGCTGTCGATTCTTATTCCTTTCGGGCGGAAGCCGCGGGGGAGAACCTCGCGCTTGAAAGCCTCGATCGCGTTCGGAATACCCGATTTCAGAACGTTGTAGGTGTCAACAAGGAGGGTGCAGTCATCGGGATAGGCCTTTGCGTATGCGCAGAAAGCGTCAAGCTCCGAGTCGAAAAGCTGAACCCAGCTGTGAGCCATTGTGCCGAGCGCCGGAACACCGAATTCACGGTCAACTATTGTACATGCCGTTCCTGCACAGCCTGCGATGTAAGCCGCTCTCGCACCGTAAACCGCACCGTCAAAGCCCTGAGCACGTCTTGAGCCGAACTCCATTATCGGTCTGCCGTGGGCGGCACGGCAAATCCTGTTCGCCTTTGTTGCAATAAGGCTCTGGTGGTTGATTGCAAGCAGAACCATTGTCTCAATAAACTGCGCCTGCATAACGGGTCCCTTTACCGTTACGATCGGTTCGCGGGGGAATATGGGAGTTCCCTCGGGAACGCTGTAAACGTCGCACTTGAATTCAAAATTTTTGAGATAATCGAGGAATTCCTCGCAGAAGCCTCTGCCTCTGAGGTATTCGATATCCTTATCGGAAAAGCTCAGATTTTCGAGATATTCAACGAGCTGTTCAACACCTGCCATAATGGCAAAGCCGCCGTTATCTGGGATAGTTCGGAAGAACATATCAAACTGCGCGGTCGTGTCACCCTTGCCGTTGAGGAAATAGCCGTTAGCCATTGTGATCTCATAAAAATCGGTGAGCATTGTAAGATTTCTTTTTTTAAGATCGTTCATTTTTGCACCGCCTTTTGGGTTGTTATCGACATTATAACACCGAAAACCGTCTTTTTCAATCCCATATTTATAAAATGGTTATGTTAATTGTATAACAAAACGGAATTTTAAAACGCAAAAATCGTTAAAATGTATAAAAATGATTTGCAGTTGATAGAAGATGGTCTATAAATAACTAAAAAATATGGTATTACGTTTTATTTGTTGTTTTAAAAGTTGCTTTATGTTATTATATAGAAAGAAAAAATATGTTTTTAGCATAAATAGGAGGAAAACCATGAGAACAAGAAAACAGGCGCTTGGCGACATGAACATTATCGGCGCTAAGGTTGAGCAGAAGAGAAAGGAAATCGGCATGAAGCAGAAGGATCTTCTTGCCCAGCTTCAGATCAGAGGTATTGACCTCAATGCTTCGGGCCTCTCAAAGCTTGAGGGTCAGCTCAGAGGAGTTACCGATTATGAGCTTAAGGCGATTGCAGAGTCACTTAACGTCAGCCTTGAATGGCTTCTCGGCTGTGACGAATAAAAATGTCAAGACAAACTGTTCTGTTAATGCAGGACAGTTTTTCCTTTATATTGTTGACAAAGCTGAGGTAAATATAGTAAAATTATATTTGATAAAAAACGGTTTGGATATTCCCGACCGCATGGACAAGGAGCAGTGAATATTATGGCAGTTTTCAGACCCTTTAAGGCGATCAGACCGATTTCTGAGAGAGCCAAGGACGTTGCGGCATTGCCTTATGACGTAATGAACAGCGACGAAGCAAGAGAAATGGTTAAAGGAAATCCGTATTCCTTTCTTCATGTAGATAAGGCGGAGATCGACCTTGATCCTTCGATAGATCTTTATGACGAGAAGGTTTATCTCAAGGCAAGAGAGAACCTCGACAAGCTTGTAACAGACGGCGTATGCAAGGAGGATGAGACTCCGTGCATTTATATCTACCGTCAGATCATGAACGGCAGAAGCCAGACAGGTCTTGTCGGCTGTACCGCTATTGACGATTATATCAACAACGTTATCAAAAAGCATGAGCTTACAAGAGCCGACAAAGAGGCGGACAGAATCAACCACGTTGATTATTGCGACGCTAATACAGGTCCGATCTTCCTTACATACCGTCCCGACGAGTTCGTAAGCAAGACAGTTGAGGCTTGGAAGGCGATCCACGCTCCCGTTTACGATTTCGTTTCAGAGGGCGTTGAAAACACGGTTTGGGTTATCGACGACGCTGACACGGTAAAGGCTATCACGGATAAATTTGCTCAGATCGAGTCGCTTTACATTGCCGACGGACATCACAGAGCCGCTTCGGCAGTTAAGGTTGGCAAGAAGCGCCGCGAGCAGAACCCGAACTACACGGGCGAAGAAGAATTCAACTTCTTTCTTGCAGTTCTTTTCCCGACCGATGAGCTTGAGATCATGGACTACAACCGTGTTATGAAGGATCTCAACGGAAATTCATCGGAGGAGTTCATGGCTAAGCTCGGCAAAGTTATGGACATTGAGGAATATGGCAAGGACGCATACAAGCCCGAGAAGAAGCACACCTTCGGCATGCTGCTTGACGGCACATGGTACAAGCTCACTGCCAAGGACGGCACATTTGATGCGAACGATCCCGTTGATCAGCTCGACGTTTCGATTCTCCAGAACAACGTTATTTCTCCGATATTCGGCATTGACGATCCCCGTACCGACAAGAGAATTGATTTCATCGGCGGTATCAGAGGTCTCGGCGAGCTTGAGAGAAGAGTTGATACCGACATGAAGATCGCGTTCTCAATGTTCCCGACAACGCTTGACGACCTTATGGATATCGCGGACGCAGGCAAGATCATGCCGCCGAAATCCACATGGTTTGAGCCGAAGCTCATGAGCGGACTTTTCATTCATAAGCTTTCATAATTCAGCGCAGAAAAAAATATATAAGCCATAGTTTACAACGAGGATAAAACGTTAGTTGTAAATTATGGCTCTTATTTTTTATTATATCTGTATATTGCACGGATTTTTCTTTGATGATATAATGAAAATATAAATCGAACAGGAGTGGGTTTTATGAAGAAGATTATTGCGGTTATTCTCAGCCTTGTTATTGCGTTGACCTTGAGTGTGCAGACCTTTGCCGTTGAGGTTGAGCGTGACGAATTCTATCCGATTATAATTGTGCCCGGCTATTCCTCATCGGGTCTTTACATGAACAATGAGGACGGCACGAAAACCCACGTCTGGGGCATTGACACAAATTTGATTTTCAAGAGGGTGCTTGCCCGTTCGATCGACCTTGCCAAGGGCATCGGCGAGCTGACAAAGGGCAACGCAAAATATATTGCGGATACTGTCGGCGGTGAGTTCGCCGAGATGTTTGAGCATATGCGCTGCAATCCAGACGGCTCAAGCGTTTACGATGTGCATACTTATACGTCAACGGCGGCGGATTCAAGCAACACCTATCTGCTTGCCAATGAGGACGGCAAGTACATGTATGAGCAGGAGATCATGGGCATGTACGGCAGCTACATCGGCGAGGATTGGAACGACTATATTTTCAATTTCAGCACCGATTTCAGAATGAATGTTGAAAAGTGCGCCGCAGATCTTGATAAATACATCGACAGCGTGCTTGAATATACGGGTGCCGAAAAGGTAAATCTTTATTGCGTAAGCCACGGCGGACAGGTGGGTGCGACCTTCCTCAATCTTTACGGCGAAAAGAAAGCCGACAAGCTCAATAATGTTTTGCTGACCGTTCCTGCTATCGGCGGTTCTCCCGTTGCGTACGGATTTTTCACGGGCGATATTAAGTTTGATGAAGAAAATCTTCTCTATTTCATCGAGAACGGCATGATGTTTGAAAATGACTATCACTGGCTGCTCGCAAATGAAAACCTTGATTTTCTTGATGACATTCTGCATTATTTCCTTCCGTATGTACGACACATAATGGAGTTCTGGGGCAGTATGTGGGATTTTGTTCCCTATGAGGAATACGACAAAATTCGTGACAGCTATCTTGACGTCAGCGCTTCCGTCGAGCTTATTGAAAGAACGGACCGTTTTCATCACGAAATATATCCGAGCATGACGCAGAAGCTCAGGGCTTGCGTTGATGCGGGAATAAATGTATATATAATCGCAGGCACTGGCAACAGGGATATTATCGGCTACAAGGCGACCGGCGACGCGATAATTTCCACTCCGTCATCAACGGGGGCAACCTGCGCACCCTACGGAGAAAGATTCAACGACGGATACAAAACGCTCGGCACCGTTTGCGGCAACAAATTGCACAATCATCTTTCGCCGTCAATGGAGATTGACGCTTCGACGGCATACTTACCCGAATACACATGGTTTGTTGACGGCTTCTATCACGGAATGACGATAAAGAGCGACTACAACACCGATCTTATCACAACGCTTATGTATAACGACGAGCGTGCCGATATCTATACCTATTCCGAGTTTCCGCAGTTCCATGCCGACACAAACCGCTGTCAGGCTGTTTTCGCAAGGTTCAATAACAGTGTCGAGGGCTATGTTGCGGACGGCGATAACGCCCTGATAATTGAAAATTGCTCAAAGAAATATGATATGCGAATTGTTTCCGTTTCGTGCAACGGTATGGATATAAGGCTCGGCAAGAGCTTTATGAAGGAAATTCCCGTCGGCGGAAAGATTGAAATTCCGTTCACGGGCGATATTCCGAAGGTATCGGGATTTAAAACGCAGGTGACGGTCAATTATGTCCAGGTCGGAGCGGTCACGCCGTTCGGCTCAAGGACGTTTGATTTCACAATAATGAACGGCGAAAGGGTTGATTTCGACAGCGAAAATCCAATCGTCAAAACCGATCTTCCGCAGGACGTTCTTCTTGAAATAATACTTAAATTTATTCCGTCTCTCGGCTTGCAAAAGCTGACTGAATTGGTGTATAATACCGTTAAATCATTGTTTTTAAGAGGTGTAAATGCATGAAAAGCAATATCACAAGAGATGAAGCTTTTGAGCTTCTGAAGAAGTACAACAGCGAAAAGTTCCATATTCAGCACGGTCTGACCGTTGAGGGTGTTATGAGATGGTATGCAAACGACCTCGGCTACGGCGACGATGCGGATTTCTGGGGCATAGTCGGCTTGCTTCACGATATAGATTTTGAGCAGTATCCCGAAGCGCACTGCATCAAGGCTTCCGAGCTTCTCAGAGAGGCAGGAGTAGGCGAGGATATGATCCACGCTATCTGCTCGCACGGCTATGACCTGACGGTTGATATCAAGCCCGAGCACGAGATGGAAAAGGTGCTCTACGCAACGGACGAGCTTACGGGTCTTATCGGCGCGGCGGCGCTTATGAGACCGTCAAAGAGCGTTATGGATATGGAGGTCAAGAGCCTTAAAAAGAAATATAAGGACAAAAAGTTTGCCGCAGGCTGTTCCCGTGACGTTATCGAAAAAGGCGCAGAAATGCTCGGCTGGGATCTTCCGACGCTTTGGGAAAAGACGATCGAGGCGATGCGCTCATGCGAAGCCGATATCGCAAAGACAATGGAAACTATTTGAAAATTTAATTATATTATTTCAGCACATCTTCGGATGTGCTGTTTTTTTATGTCCGAAAAGGTCGGCACAAGGCGGAAAAAATCGAAAAAGCTCTGTTTTCGATAAAAAGGAGATTTTGGAATTATTATTGGCATGTCGGTTGCATAACCGAAAATAAATTTGTCAGGAGGTTAATATGAACAACTTTTCCGAAAAAACGCTGTCTTTGGAGGAGGCGAAAACCGCGCTCAGATGCATGAAGCTCGGCGACCTTTCAGAGGAGGAGGCTCTGGATTGTCTGGAGGATTTTGCGTTCGGGATCCGCAATGTTACGACGTCAAAGCTGGTCGAGGAGATCATTGAAAAGGAGCTTACGCCGCTTCAGACCGAGGTAATGAAGATGTATCTTTATGAAAATCTTGGTGTTGTGCAGATCGGGCGGATAATAGGACTGTCACAGTCCGCCGTTTCAAAGCTTATCATCAGGGCGAACAACACCATCGTCAGACTGCTTACTCCGCTGATAAAGTATCAGAACGATATTTCCGAGGCGGAAATCGTTCCTTTTCAGGTAAGCAAGCTTTTGAATATCTGCGCCGCAAGAAACGGCAATACGGATTCATTCTGCGAGGGCTTGAAAAATCTTCGAATCGCTTATGACATAAGCCTTGATCGGCTTGCTTCAAATCTGAAAATCAGCAGAGCAGAGCTTGAGGCAATTGAGAACGGAAGAAAAATTCCGTCCTTAACGACCTCGATGAGATATTCGGCGCTTTTTGACGTTGAGATCGTCATGAAATTCAAAAACGGGAGGGGCTTCTACTCGTGCAAAAGACCTTAGAGGAGCTGGGGGAGGAATATCTTGAGTCGGCAAAGCTGATCGAAGTCCTGATAAAGAAATACAGAAAGCTGCTCAAGCAGGCGTACAGCTCGGGAAATTATCTTAAAACCTACGATACAAAGCGCAGGCTGACGATTCTCTATGACCAAAAGAGAGAGGTCGTTTCAATCGGAGAAAAACTGAAAAATTACTATAACAAGGAGGATAATTCAGATGAATTACATAAGGATGTCGGTTGAGGGCAACCATCTTAAAATAAGCGAGGACTGCATTTCCACGGGAGGCAGTATTAACTACGACAGGTGCATTTTCACATTTGACAGCGCCTGGGACGGCTTCACAAAAACGGCGGTCTTTTCAATAAACGGGGAGAATAATTACCGTGTTCCGCTGGAAAACAACGCATGCGTGATCCCCTCTGTGTGCATTGAAAGGGAGGGCATTTTGCAGATCGGAGTGTTCGGCGTAAGCGATGACGACGTGATAATAACGACAAATTCCGTTGCCCATCATGTTATTGAGGGAATCGACTCAGCAGGGGAATGGGTCGAGGAGGACAGCAGTCTCGTTATTGCGACGATCGAGGAGCTGAAAAGAAAGGTTGACGAATACGCGCAGGCTCTTTCAAAGAGAGTTTCTGATGAGCTGGACAACCTGAAAACGGACAGCGGCAGAAAGGACGGAATGTCGTTGAAGAGCGATTGGTATTTGCCGACGGAATTCACGGACACAAACGCGGTTGCTCCGTTCAAGGTGAACGGAGTGGACTACGAGCGCTATCTTGATTTCCGCTTGAATGCTCTTGTGCAGGATTTCCCCGAATACGTCGCAAAGCAGGACCTCGGCACGGACGCAAGCGGAGAATGTACGATATACGCGTATTCCTTTACCCCGCCGCATTATGAGAAAACGATATTCATTGCATCGACCCTGCATGGCTCTGACAAGGGCACATTGCTTGCGCTTTCGCATTTTCTTGACTGCCTTTGCCGCGACTGGAAGAACGACAAAACGCTCAGCGCCCTGCATGAGAATTTTAAACTCGCCGTTATTCCGATAGTTAATCCCTATGCTGTGCCGACTAATTCGACCTACAACAAGAACGGGGTCAATCTTGCGTACAATTTCCCGTATATCTGGGAGACGTGCACAAGATATAAAAAGGGCGATGCCGCGGCGGATCAGAAGGAAACGCAGACGGTTATCAGCTTTCTTGAGAGCCTAAAAAATGACAAGCTTTGCGCGGTTTTGGAGCTTCATACGAGCAATATTACCTACGCGGGAAGAAGCATTTTTTATTCGAGATATCATGCAAACTGTGCAACGGCTCTTGCCGACATTGTGAACAACTTTAACCATGAGCTCAGCTCCTCGGATCAGACGGAGGAGGCTGTTCTTGCACCGTCGCACAATGCGTATCTTATCGACTATGCCGCCGATACCTATGGAGTGAATGCCTGTCAGCTTATCTGGACAACCAATCTTTACGGCGGCGCATTCACAAACTATTGCATAACCAAATGTACCGAGTTTATCGGAAACGTTGCAATGGCTCTGGCGGAAAACAGCCGCTTTATCCCGAAGAGGAAGCCTCAGCCGTTTATAAAGCATCTTTCATGGAGGCGAAGCAGTGAGGACGATGTCTTTACCGTCACCTCGACCGCCTCGCTTGAAAAAATGCCGATCTCCGCATATAAGCTGAAGCTTGACGCGCCGTATAATATCATGCTGAACGGATATGTTGAGCTTGAGCTTTCCGAAGCCTGTACCGTGAAGATCAATCCCGTTTTGTACCAGGTGAAATCGACCGAGCTTGACTTTGTCGCAAGAAAGGAAGCCGCGCAGTTTATGCACGAGGTCACATTGCCTGTCGGAACGCATATTGTTCCGATTTCAAGCGTGCTTCAGGCGTATTACAGCAGCTTTAATTTTACGAACGACTGCAAATATTGCGAGGAAATGTTTTTTACGCTCATGCTCGGCGCGTCCGCTTCGGGCAAGGTAAAGGTGAATTCCTTTGCCGTAACGCTGAATGCCGAGCCGAGCGACATTGCGAAGCCCGTTGAGGTTTTGTCCCCGATCGGACTCTGCTCGGATTATTCGGCAGATGATATTCCGACGCAGAAGGTCGTTTATCCGCTCGGGCTTTTCTCAAAATATGATGAGGATTTCAATAACTGAGGTGATAATATTGACTGAAATTACTGTTTCTCTTATCGCCTTTGCGGGCACACTCGTCGGTTCGCTCGGCGGAGTTCTCGCCGCCAACAAGCTCTCGTCATACCGCATTGAACAGCTTGAAAAGAAGGTTGCCAAGCACAACAACCTTGTTGAAAGAATGTACGCGGTCGAAAGCTCCGTCAAATCGGCGCACCATAGAATTGACGACCTTAGGAATGAAATAGAATAGAAAAACTGTCCCGCTCTGAATTGAACGGGACAGTTTTTCATCTCAGTCCGAAATATTCAACCGAATTGTTATAGGAAATATCCTTGATTATATCAATGAGGAAATCGTCATCGGGGTAGAGGCCCTGTTCGACCCAGTCGCCGACCAGTCCGCAGAGGATTCGGCGGAAATATTCGTGACGCGGATAGGAAAGAAAGCTTCTTGAATCGGTAACCATGCCGACAAATTTTCCGAGGACACCGAGGTTTGCAAAGGTTCTGAGCTGTTCCCTCATGCCGTCAATATTGTCGTTGAACCACCATGCCGAGCCAAGCTGGATTTTTGACGCGGCATCGCTTGACTGGAAATTACCGAGCATTGTGCCGAGCACATAGTTCGCAGTCGGGTTGAGCGCAAAGAGAATCGTTTTCGGCAGACAGCCCTCCTCGTCGAGCGAATCAAGCATTCTTGAGAGCTTATGCGCAATATCACCGTCGCCGATCGAATCAAAGCCCGTGTCGGGACCGAGCGATTTGAACATTCTTGCATTGTTGTTCCTCATGGCGCCGATATGAATTTCGCATGCCCAGCCGTGACGGGCATATTCACGGGCGAAAAATCTGAACAGCTCGGTTTTATATTTGTCCTGCTCGTCGGCGCTGAGCGCTTCACAGTGAACCGCCTTTTGGAATATCGCGTCAAGCTCCTCCAAGCTCGCTCTGCTGTACGGAACATAGCCGAAGGAATGGTCGCTTGCGAGACAGCCGTTTTCGGCAAAGAAATTGATTCGTTCCTTGAGAACTGCCGTCAGAGTTTGATAGCTGTCAATTTTTTGTCCGCTGACCTTTTCAAGCGCTTCAAGCCACGGAATAAACGTCGGCTGTTCGATATTAAGCGCCTTATCGGGTCTGAAGGCAGGCAAGACCTTGCATTTGAAGCTCTTATCCTCGGCAAGGAGCCTGTGATATTCAAGCGAATCCGCCGCATCATCTGTTGTGCAAAGGCAGGTGACGTTTGAGCTTTCTATAAGCTCGCGCGGGGTGAAGCCGCCTGCGGCAATTTTTTCATTTGCCCTGTTCCATATGTTGTCGCAGGTCTTTTCGCTCAGCGGCTCGTAAATGTCAAAATATCTTTGCAGCTCAAGGTGCGTCCAGTGATAGAGCGGATTGCCGATGCAGGAGGGCAGAACCTTCGCCCATGCCTTGAATTTTTCATATCCCGTGGCATCGCCCGTTATGTATTTTTCGTCAATGCCGAAGCTTCGCATCGCGCGCCATTTGTAGTGGTCGCCGCCGAGCCAAAGCTCCGCTATATCGGCAGGCTGTTTGTTCTCGTAGATCTCTTTGGGGGAGAGGTGGCAGTGCCAGTCAAAAATCGGCATTTCTGCCGCGCCCTCAAAGTAGAGCCTCCTTGCCGTCTCATTGTATAGAAGAAAATTTTTATCCATAAAATTTGCCATTGAGGTCAACTCCGTTTTAAAATTATATCAGACTTCCCACTGAAAGTCTTTCATATCAACACAGCCGTTCGGCTTGAATCCAACTCCCTCGCTTTCAAGCAACGCACGCTGCTCCGCCCACCCGGGAGCGGTACGCCCTGAGCTGTTGACAACTCGGTGGCAGGGATAGCTGCCATAAAATTCGGCACGGCTGAGCACGTTCCCGACAAGACGGGAATTTTTATCGCGCCCGATAAGCCTTGCAATCTGACCGTAGCTCGCCACCCGTCCGCACGGAATTTCCTCCACAACGGACAGAATTTCATATATCAAGCTGTCGTTCAGAATTTTACTCATAGCGTTGCTCCGTTTAAAAAGTGTAATACAATCATAGCATTTAAGTAAAGTCCTGTCAATCAAAAAGGCTATAATCCACACTGAGTATCGGTGAATTATAGCCTTTTTAATTTTTGCTTTTGTGTCTGCGCTTAATGTGAAAACTTCTTCTTGTTATCTTTTCATGAGCTGATTTGTATAGAGCTTATGTATGCCGAATTTCCAGCAAAGGAGCATGCCGAATACTGCGCCGACCGCCGCCTGAAGAATCTGGAACGGAAGCTTTAAAATTGCCGCTTCGGGTGTGCCGTAGAAGAATGCTCTGCCGATTGAATAGCCGACAACCATGATGACTGCGCCGACTGCAACACCGATTCCCGAGCTGAGCACGGGCTTCTTTTTCATAACATAATGTGAAAATACGGAAATGACTATTGCCTGCAAGCCGTGGGTTATAAGCGAAACCCACATCGGTGTCGGGTAGAAGAAAAGGTCACCGAGAAAAGCGCCTACGCCGCCGACCATGAATGCCGCCAACGGGTCAAGAATAATCGCCGCTGTGCAGATAACGATGTCGTTCAGATAGAGATGTCCGCCCGCTACGGGAACTCCGAAAGAGCTGAGCGCCACGTTCATTGCCATGAGCACCGCCGTTGTGCAGATCCACATTGTGTTTTGCCTTGCTGTTCTTTTTGTTTGCATTGTGTTTTCCTCCTTGCAAATCTGTTGGGAATATTATATAATAGCTCTGATAATATAAAATAGTCAGAAACGGAGAAAAATATATAACCAGATGAAGTATGTAATCGACAAACAAAAACGTCCCGTATATCTGCAAATTTACAGACAAATAAGGGACGATATAACAAGCGGTGCGTTTGAATTTAACAGCAAGCTTCCGTCAAAGCGACTGCTTGCCGATGAGGTCGGTGTCAGCACGGTGACCGTTGAGCATGCCTATGAGCTTCTGTGCGACGAGGGCTATATCGAGCCGAGGGAGCGCAGCGGATATTTCGTTATTTTCAGTCCCAATGACGGCTTTGCCGAGGTCTCGCATATATCCGAATCGCTCAAAGCCCATGCAACGTCGGCACATTCAAGCTTTTCAATTTCACTTTTAAGCAAGACGATGCGTAAGGTTCTGGCGGACTACAATGAAATTATTCTCGAAAAACCGCCGAATGTCGGCTGTGCTGAGCTGAGAACCGCGCTGAAGCAGTACCTTGCACGCAACAGGGGAATAAGCGTTGAAATTGAGCAAATAGTTATCGGCTCGGGTGCGGAATATCTTTACAGGCTTATTGTTGACCTGCTCGGGCGCGACAGGGTCTATGCCATTGAGTCGCCGTCCTATCAGAAAATTGAACAGGTTTACCGTGCGGCAGGTGTGAAATATGAGCTTTTGCCGCTCTGTAACGATGGAATCGACGGAACGGCACTTGCCAAAACCGATGCGGACGTCCTGCATACAACGCCGTACAGAAGCTTTCCAACAGGCGTCACGGCTTCGGCATCAAAGCGCTATGAATACATACGCTGGTCGGATAAGGCGGAGCGGTTTATCATCGAATCGGACTATGATTCCGAATTTTCAGTCTCCTCGAAGCCGACCGAAACGCTTTTTGCGCTTTCCGATCACGATAACGTGATTTATCTCAACACATTTTCAAAAACGATTTCGCCGTCAATGCGTGTGGGCTACATGGTCTTGCCGAGAAGGCTTGTCAAGCCGTTCAACGACCGTCTTGGCTTTTATTCCTGCACTGTTCCGACCTTTGAACAGCTTGTTCTCGCCGAGCTGATAAATAACGGCGATTTTGAGCGTCACATCAACCGTGAGCGCCGAAAGAAGCGCCGCGAGGCGGAGCAAAAGACGGACAAAAGCTGTTAAAATGCTTGAATTTTCCGCTGAAATAGATTATATTGTTTATACACAACTATCGGAGGTAATTTATGAAAGATTTCAGATTAAGACAGGTACACCTTGATTTCCATACTTCGCCGCTCATTCCCGATGTCGGCGCGAAATTTGATAAAAAGGCATGGCAGGAAACGCTGAAGCTGGGTCATGTTGACTCAATCACGGTTTTTTCAAAATGCCATCACGGATATTCATATCACCCGTCAAAGGTCAACGCTATGAACCCGACGCTGAAATTCGACCTTCTCAAGGCACAGCTTGAAGCCTGCGAGGAAATCGGAGTTCGTGCTCCCGTGTATATTTCGGCAGGCTTTGACGAAAAGGATGCGGTCGAGCATCACGATTGGCTGAGGGTCGATCCGTCAAATATCGGCAAGGCTCCTGATTTCAGCTATGCAGGCTACCATCTGATGTGCTTCAACACGGCTTATCTTGACAAGCTCATTGCCGAGATTGAAGAGGTCATGGTCAATTATGACCCGTGCGAGATTTTTCTTGATATCGTCGGTGAGCCGATGTGCTGCTGTGAGAAATGCCGTGCGGATATGACCGCCGCAGGTCTTGATTACAAAGATCTCAAGGACGTTGAAGAATTTGGCAGAAAGGTGTATCGCAACTATCTTGACAGGGTAGAGGAAGCTGTTCACAAGCATAACCCCGAAACAATTATTTTCCAAAATTCGGGTCACGTTTCAAAGGGCAGGCGTGACCTCATTGACACGATCGGCTGTCTTGAGCTGGAGAGCCTTCCCACGGGTGGCTGGGGATACGACCATTTTCCGATGTCTGCGGCATATGCGAGAACTCAGCGTGATTGCTTCCTCGGCATGACGGGTAAATTCCATCAGACATGGGGCGAGTTCGGCGGCTTCAAGCACCCGAACGCACTTCGCTATGAGACGGCGCTTTCTCTTGCCGAGGGCGGCGGATGCTCGATCGGCGATCAGATGCACCCTGAGGGACTTCTCAATAAATCAACCTACGGACTTATCGGAAAGGCTTACGCAGAGGTTGAAGCAAAAGAACCGTGGTGCAAGGGTGCGAAGTATATTGCCGATATAGCTGTTCTTGCTGCGGAATGTATCAAAGGCAGAGGCGAAGGCGGATGGCACGATGCGGGCGCAAACCGTATTCTACTTGAAACAAACAGACTTTATGATTTTATAGATCTTGATGAAGATTTTACAAAGTATAAAATGCTTATCCTGCCGGATATTTGGAAGTTTGACGAAAGGCTTAAATCGAAAATAAATGATTACCTTGCAAAGGGCGGCAAATTGCTTCTTTCCGGCAAATCGGGTCTTGATAAAAACAACGAATTCTGCGTTGATACGGGTGTTAAGTTTATCGGCGAAAATGAATTCAGACCCACGTATTTCATTCCCGAATTTGACACGGTAAACGGCAAAACCGAGTACCTTATGCGCGCGGTAAACTATCGCTTTGATAATATTGATGCAGAAATCATTGCGAACGGACAGAATCCGTATTTTAACCGCACCGCCGAGCATTTTTGTTCGCATCAGCACGCTCCGAACGACCGAAGCCTTACCTATCCGACCGCTGCAATAAAAGGCAATATCGCTTATATCGGATGGGATATTTTCAGAGGCTATGCGGAAACAGGCGATTTCCATATTAAGGAGCTTGTCGCATATGTTATCAAACGCCTTATGGACGGAGAATTTACGATTGAAAGCACCGTCCCCGACAAGGGCATCGTCACGCTTCTCCAGCAGAATGAAAGAAAAATTGTCCATCTCCTTTATGCTCACACAACCGTGCGCGGCAGGAATACGGAGGTAATCGAGGATATCGTACCGCTCTATAATGTCGATGTCAGCGTGAAATGCGATAAGCCGGAAAAGGTAATCCTCGTCCCGCAGAATGAAGAAATCAACTTCACCTACTCCGACGGAAAAGCCTCCTTCACCGTCCCGAAAGTTGAAATTCATCAGATGATTTCTATTGAGTAAGGAATGATTATTATATAAGCTTATATTTTCTCTTGGCATAGCCGAGACAAAGCATAAAAAAGGCATTACCGACTGCAAAAGTCAGTAATGCCTTTTATAGTATTAAGATAATTGTACCCGCAAACCGGTAGAACACTTAGAATAAAGCCGTTTTACAGTTTTCTATCATTTTGCTATCAAATCAGGAATTTGAGAGCCTGAAACCCAGTACTTATGCGGGCTTCCGCTACTCTTGATATTATTCCCACTCCACCGTTCCGGGGGGTTTGGAGGTGATGTCGTAGACGATGCGGTTGACGCCATCGACCTCGTTGGTGATGCGGTTGGAGACGGTTGCGAGGATATCATACGGGATTCTTGCCCAGTCTGCGGTCATGAAGTCGTCCGTTGTGACGGCACGGATCGCGATGACATTTTCGTATGTTCTGTGATCGCCCATAACGCCGACCGACTTTGAGCCTGTGTAAACGCAGAAGAACTGGCTGAGGTTCTTCTCATAGCCGTTCTTTGCCATTTCGTCTCTGAGAACAAAGTCTGCGTCCTGGAGAATTCTTATCTTTTCGGCTGTGATGTCGCCGACAATTCTTACGCCGAGACCCGGACCCGGGAACGGCTGGCGCCATACAAGCTCATGGGGAATTCCGAGCATCTCGCCGACCTTGCGAACCTCGTCCTTGAAAAGGTCCTTGAGCGGCTCGATCGTGCCGAGGAACTGTATGTCCGACGGCTTTTCGACCATGTTGTGATGAGTTTTGATAACGGCAGTGTTTGCCTTATCCTTGCTCTTGCCCTTGCCGGACTCGATTCTGTCGGGATAAATCGTACCCTGTGCGAAAAATCCGTCCTCAGCCTGCTTTCTGACCTCGTCCCAGAATACCTTATAGAATTCCGTGCCGATAATTTTTCTCTTCTGCTCGGGGTCAACAACGCCCTTGAGCATTGCGAGGAAGTGGTCGCCGCAGTTTACGCGGACAAAATTCATATCAAAGAGGGAAGTGAAGGTCTTTTCGACAAAATCTCCCTCGTCCTTTCTCATAAGACCCTGATCGACAAAAACGCAGGTGAGCTGCTTGCCGACGGCACGGCTGAGAAGCGCAGCGGCAACGGAGCTGTCAACACCGCCCGAAAGACCGAGAACGACCTTTTTGTCGCCGATCTTTTCACGAAGCTTTTCGACAGTCGTGTCAATGAAGCTGTCCATTTTCCAGTCACCTGTGCAACCGCAGACATTGAAAACAAAGTTTCTGAGCATTTGATTGCCGTACTCGGAATGAGTAACCTCGGGGTGGAACTGAACGGCATAGAGCTTTCTGTCAACGTTCTGCATTGCAGCGCAGGGGCAGTTGTCTGTCTTAGCGATAATCTCAAAGCCCTTCGGAGGCTCGGAGATATAGTCCGTATGGCTCATCCAAACAACACTCTTTTCGGGAACATTCTCCCAAAGAAGGCTTTCCTTGCTCAGCTGAAGCTCAATCTTGCCGTATTCGGAAACGGGAGCGCCCGAAACCTTACCGTCACCCATCCATGCCATGAGCTGACAGCCGTAGCAGATGCCGAGAATCGGAACGCCGATGTCAAGAATATCCTTTGTATAGTGCGGCGATTCCATATCGAATACAGAGTTCGGACCGCCTGTAAAGATAATGCCCTTATAGCCGTTCGCCTTGATCGTTTCAAGGTCGGTGGTGTAGGGGAGAATCTCGGCGTAAACGTTGAAATCACGGACTCTGCGGGCGATGAGCTGATTGTACTGTCCGCCGAAATCGAGGACAAGTATTTTTTCGTTCATTATCTTCGTCCTTTCTTAGATAGTGACTGCCGTGTCACATCTTTTGAAGTCTGTAACACGACAGTAAATTTTTATCGGTATATAATTTCTTCTCTCTTGGGACCGTTGGAAACCATTGTGATCGGCTTGCCGATCTCTTTTTCGATAAAGAGAACATAGTCCTGTGCTTCCTTCGGGAGCTTGTCGAATTCCTTGATGCCTCTTATGTCGCACTTGAAGCCGGGAAGTGTTGTAAAAACCGGCTTTGCCTTCTTGAGCATATGAGTGTTCGGGAAATCCTTAATGATTTTTCCGTCAATCTCATAGCCGGTGCAAACCTTGATCTCGTCAAGATAGCTGAGACAGTCGAGAGCGGTCAGGCAAACCTGAGTTGCGCCCTGAACCTCAACACCGTAGCGTGTTGCAACGCAGTCGAACCAGCCCATACGACGGGGACGGCCTGTTGTTGCTCCGTATTCACCGGCGTCACCGCCGTGATTACGCATTTTATCGGCTTCCTCGCCGAAAATCTCGCTGACGAATTCGCCTGCGCCGACTGCCGAGGAATAAGCCTTTGTAACCGTGATTATATCCTTGATCTCATGTGCGGGGATACCTGCGCCGACTGCGCCGTAGCCTGCGAGAGTTGAGGAGGATGTAACCATCGGATAGATACCAAAATCGGGATCCTTGAGTGAGCCGAGCTGACCCTCAAGAAGAATTTCCTTGCCGTCCTTGATTGCCTGACGGATAAATGCACCCGTGTCGGCAACGTAAGGCTCGATCATGTCCTTGTACTCCATGAGTGTGTTGAACAGCTCGTCAACATCAAGGAGAGGTTTATGATAAACGTGCTCAAGCAGGAGGTTCTTGACCTCGCAAACGCTTGCAAGCTTTTCTTTAAGCTCATCGGGGTAGAAAAGATCGCATACCTGGAAACCGATCTTAGCGTACTTGTCCGAATAGAACGGAGCGATACCTGATTTTGTTGAGCCGAACTGCTTGTCTGCGAGACGCTCCTCCTCGTATGTGTCGAGAAGAACGTGATAAGGCATCATGATCTGTGCCCTGTCGGAAACAAGAAGCTTGGGCTGAGGAACGCCCTTGGAAGTAACGTCGTTAATTTCCTTAACAAGCTTCGGAATATCAAGAGCTACGCCGTTGCCGATGATGTTTGTGATCTCGGGATGGCATACGCCCGACGGAAGAAGATGCAAAGCAAACTTTCCGTAGTCGTTGATAATCGTGTGACCTGCGTTTGCACCGCCCTGGAAACGGATAACTACATCCGCCTTTGATGCAAACATATCTGTGATTTTACCCTTACCTTCGTCGCCCCAGTTAGCGCCGACAATTGCTCTTACCAATGAAAGCACCTCCAAATGAGATATGGAACACTCGTTCCAAACATAACAATTATAATATTTTTAAGATGTAATGTCAATGAGAATAAGTAAGTTTTTCGGGGTAATCGGTGGAAAAAGAAGAAAACAGTCGCGCGGGTATGATTGACGGCGGTGACATTTGATGATATAATCAAGGCGGTGATTAAATTGAGTATGAGAAAGCAGATAAAATTTAACAACGGACACCTCAAGGTTTTGCAGATTTCCGATTTGCAGGACAATCGCTTTACATGCGTTGACACGCTTCGCTTCATGGAGGCGGCGGTTAAAAATATAAAGCCCGATCTGATAGTTTTCACGGGCGATCAGCTTGACGTCGTTGATTTTTGGGGCAAGGGTGAGAAGTGCAAAAAGAATGTCGAAAAGGCGATCAACCGACTTTTCAGTGTCTTTGAGAGCTTTGATATTCCGTTTGTGCTGACCTTCGGCAATCACGACCGCGAAACGGGACTTCCGAATGAGGAGCAGGCGAAGATTTATGCTAAGATGAAAAACTGCATCTGCTTTGACGATTTGAACGACGGCAGACCCGATGCGGGAACGTTTAACGTGCCGATTATGTCCTCCGACGGAAGCCGCACGGCAATGAATATTTATGTATTTGATACGGGCTCAAAAACAAACGGCGTTTACGGTGAAGTCAGAAGGGAACAGCTTGAATGGCTTGACAAAACGAGCCGTGAGGTCAATGCGGAGTCAATTGTTTTTCAGCATATTCCCGTTGATGAAATATATGAGCTGCTCGAAAAGGTTCCGAAAGGAACGGAGGGCGCCGAGCCTGCCTACGGAACCAGAAAGGGCGAATATTACAGGCGCAGGGACGGCATAAAATTTATGGGCGAGTACGGTGAAACTCCTGCGGCTTTGCCCCGTGAGTGCGGCGAATTTGAACAGCTGAAAAAGCAGGGCGATGTTTTTGCCGTCTATTGCGGTCACGATCACTATGACAGCTTCATCGGCACTGTTGACGGAATCGACCTCGGCTATTGCCCGGGTGCAGGCTACAATACCTACGGCATACGTCAGCGAGAGGTCAGAGTGTTTGAATTTGACGAAAACGATGTGAAAAATTACAAGACCTACACGGTGAGCTACGGCGATGTGTGCGACAAGCCGCTTGCCGAGCCCGTTAAGACTTATATTTTCAGCATTGCGCCTTGCTGCACTCCGCAGCTGCCGATGTTTGCGGTCAAGGTGTTTGCACTGCTTGCCGCAATTGCCGTATTATTTGTTCTGCTGGCTAAGGTTATCGGCTCAAAAATCGTCATCGGAATATTATTGGCGCTGCTTGCCGTTGCCGTAATATATTTCGGCGGAGCAATAATTTATAATATTTTTACAAGAAAAAAGCTGATTGAGAGGTATCGAAATGAACGAGGTAATTAAAGCAATTCTTGAAAGACAGACGATAAGATCGTATAAAAAGGAGCAGATAACGGACGAACAGCTCGACCTGCTCATGCAGGCGGCGAAGAAGGCTCCGAGCGGAAGAAACATGCAGCCATGCCATGTTCGCTTTATTCAGAACAGGGAAATGCTCGATCAGATGAACACCGATTTCAAGGAGCTTGTCGGCTACGATACACCGGCTTACACTCGTTGGGACGTGAATCCCGTTTACCATAATGCTCCGACCTTTGCGGTCCTTTTTGCGGAGAACGAGAGCTACATGGACGGTGGAATTATGTGCGAAAATATTTGCATTGCCGCACAGGGTCTCGGTCTCGGAACATGTATAATCGCAAGCGTCGGCGCACTCTTCGCCGACGGAAATGCCGAGGGTAACAAGTGGAAAAGGGCATGGGATATCCCCGAAAATTATAAATTCCTTATCGCTATAGCAATAGGCTATCCCGACGAGAAGCCCGAGGAAAAGCCGCGCTTCGACGACCGTATAAAGGTAATAAGATGAAGTATTCGGTAGACAGGATTGAAGAAAAAATCGCCATTTGCGAGGACGATGACGGCAATGTTCTGAAGCTGAATGCTGACGAACTGCCACAGGAAATACGAGAGGGCGACATAATAGAGAAAACGGAAAACGGCTTCGTAATTGATGCCGACGAAACACAGCTTCGCCGCAAAAAAATGGCGGAGTTGCAAAGAAATATATTTGGAAAGAAAAGAAAATGAATAATAAATATTTAAGCGGAAATTTGATGATCGCCGTTTTGGCAATTCTTTCGTGTATCGGACTGTATATGCGTTGGAGCAGAGGAGAAGATATTACCGATTCGTTGGTGAGTCTCGGGCTGATTGTTTTAATTGCAATTCTCAGCACGGTGACAATGAAAATCGAAAAAGACAAGAAAAAGGACATACTAAGAGTTGTTCTTGCAGGTTTGATGATGTTTTCGGGAATGGCTGTTATTATTATCTCGGTTATCGGTATTTGTTCGAGAACCGCTGTTTACAGTGAGGACACCAAGCTTTACAGTGAGATTACGGCTGGTTTTTCCGAAATGCCGACTATAGAAGAAATCGAAAAATCAGAGGGGTCGGAATTCTATACTTATACCAGAGAAAACTTTAGTGACAGCGCAACCGCAATAATACAATATGATGCCGAGTCTTATTGGAAAAAGCTGTTGGAATTGTATGACAAATACGGATACGGCGATACGCTGATTTATGATTTTGATAAAGAGCGTGGACAGTTTACACATGACGGCTATGTTTTTATTCTTGTTGACAACAGCCGAACCATTAACTTTGAAAAATCTGTTTTAATCGGCAGAAACGGTTCCGAAAGAAAAATTGCATACATATGCTATGCAAATAAATCTTATGACGATCCGCTTGTGGAATATCAAAGCGCCGGCAGAACTTTCAGAAGAAAAATAATCAGCATGGAATCGTTTGTCAACGGAAAATGCGGTTGGAAACGTCATAAAACGGAACAGGAAATTAAACAAACAACCGAATAAGCAAAAGAAAACGGTCTGCACTCAAATGCAGACCGTTTGATTATTTTAATTTTACAACGATATATTCGTCGGTTTCAACTATGCAGTCCTTGCTCGGATAAACTCCGATCTCGGAATAGTCTTTCTTTGCCTCGTCGTACTGCTCCTTGGTGCAGTGCTCAAAGCTGACGCCGATATAATCGCAGAATTTGTAAAGCTCGGATTCGGGATTATACTTGTCAAGCGGATTCCTGATGCCCCAGTCGAGATAGGACCGTCCGATATAATCATACCTGAGCTTTGCCTTTCTCGCAGAATCTCCCGTGGCAAGACGGTTGATCAGCCTGCCGAGCGGCGAGGAGTTTGAAACGGATATTTCGCTTATCAGATGATCCGACATTTCATATCCGCCGATGAAAACAACAGGCTTATTTATGTCATAGGCTTCGGATATTCTGCTGTGAACCGTCAGAATAACGTTCTTTTCTTCTTCAAACCGCTGATTGTTTACCCAATAGCATTTGTTTGACGCACCGATCTGAATTATCAACGCGAAAACGAAAACTGCCGCAGAAAGTCTTTTGACAAGCCGCTTGCCGGACTGTACATTCAGACTCACAAGATATGCAATGAACGCAACGAAAAACGGCATTCCCTGTTCGGTTCTGTATTCGGCACCGCCGCATCTGAAAAGGGTCATTGCAAAAATGGGAATGAGCAGTCCGAGGAAAAGAATCACGCTTGAAAACTTTTTCGTTTTTCTGATGTTGATAATGAAAAGAATAAGCCAAACGATTACCGCAATAAAAAGAACGGTAAATCCCGTATTGCAAAACACCTTAAGTCCCCAGTAAGCAATATACGAGCGGATGAGCTTTTGAAATGCCGAAAGGCTCGCTGTCCAATAGCTTTGGATCTGCGCGTTGGTGTTTATTTTAATTGAGAAAATTTTTATCAAAGCCTTTGTAATCGCAAGCTCCAGAATAAATCCGAGCGCCGCAACAACAGCGTTATAGATTCCTTTCAAGATCAATTCGCCGCTTTTGATTCCGTTTTTCCTGCGGTCCTCAAGGATAAAAACCGCAAACACCGCTCCGACATAGGGAAGTATCATACATTCGTACCACGAGAAAACGGCGATCATGAGAATTGTCGGAATGAGCATGCTTCTGAGCAAATCCTTGTATTTGATTTCAAGATAAATTGCAAGCGAAAGAAGCAGGGTGCTTCCGCCGACCGTTAGTATCGCGCCGTTATATATGAAGTATTCGGGCAGGAGCGGAAACGTGATATAAATGCAGGTGAAAACGATTGACGGAACGATGCTTTTGTAATCCGTGAAGCCGTCAAAAACGGCAAGCATAATGAGCGTTCCGAGAATGAAGCAGACAAGACCGAGAATAGGCTCAAACCACACGGGACAGTTCCACAGCCCGAAAACCTTTTCAACGATCGTTGCCGTAAATCTTCCCTGACCGAAAAGAAGTCCGTTATAATAGCTGTCATAGCTCAGCCAGTCGATGGACGGGGAGGGGTTGGCAAGATAAAAGCCGTAGGTGCCTATCGCTGTCAGCGCAACCGCTATCAGATAGAACGGATTCGTTATTCTTTTGTATATTGAACCTTTCAGATTGAGCGATTCATTTGTCAGTTTGCGGTCAATTTGCATTGTACACATCTCCGAGTTTAACCACAATGTATTCGTCATTTTCAGCGGCATAGCCCTTGTTCGGATATGACGGCAGATCAGCATATCTCTGCTTGGCATCCTCAAATTGCTCCTTGGTGCAGTGCTCAAAGCTGACACCGATATAATCGCAGAATTTGTAAAGCTCCGTCAAAGGATAGTCTTCCTCAAAATAGCCTACGCTCCAGCCGAGATATGATGAGCCGACAGATTCAAATTTTACTCTTATTTTTGCTATTTCCTGAAGCTGATCCTGATATACAGGGCTTTTAGAGACGGCAAAGGCTTTGAGCTTTGCGGCGAATGAGCCTTCGGGATAGCTTCGCTTTTCCTGCAGTGAATCCGAAATCTTATATTCGCCGATAAAGACCACGGGCTTGTCGGATTCAAATTTTGACGTGATTTCGGAATTCACAGTTAGAATTACGTTTTTCTCCTCCTCGTATCTCAGAGAGTTTACGAAGTAAGAGTAATTTGAAGTGCCGATCTGCACCGTAAGCAGAAAGCAGAATGCCGCGGCAATAATGCGCTTAACGACAGATTTTTTCTGATTGAGTTCAAGGCATATCGCATACGAAACAAAAGCGATGAAGAACGGCATGCCCTGCTCGATACGGTATAACGCACCGCCTCCGCATCTTATCACGGTCATAGCAAAGACGGGGATCAACATTCCGAAAAATATAATAACGCTTGAAAACTTTTTGTATCTCACAAGCTCAACTACGGACATGATCAGGAAAATGAACAAAAAAACAAATAAAATGGTGAACGGAGCATAACAAAAGGCTTTGATGAACCAATAAGATGCATAATTAGCCAGCAAATAAAGAACTGACGAAAGATTTTCCCAGTGTATAGCCACATCGGCTCCGTTATGCAACGGAATTGAAAAGATTTTTATTGCGGCAGTCGTGACAGCATATTCAAGCACGATGCTTGCAATAAGTATCATTGCAAAATAGAGACCCTTGGTAATTACAAATTTTGTTTTGAGATCATGATTTTCACGGTTGAGAAGGTAAAAAACCGCAAACACTGCTCCGACATACGGAAGTATCATACATTCGTACCATGAGAAAACGGCGATCATGAGAATTGTCGGAATGAGCATGCTTCTGAGCAAATCCTTGTATTTGATTTCAAGATAAATTGCAAGCGAAAGAAGCAGGGTGCTTCCGCCGACCGTTAGTATCGCGCCGTTATATATGAAGTATTCGGGCAGGAGCGGAAACGTGATATAAATGCAGGTGAAAACGATTGACGGAACGATGCTTTTGTAATCCGTGAAGCCGTCAAAAACGGCAAGCATAATGAGCGTTCCGAGAATGAAGCAGACAAGACCGAGAATAGGCTCAAACCACACGGGACAGTTCCACAGCCCGAAAACCTTTTCAACGATCGTTGCCGTAAATCTTCCCTGACCGAAAAGAAGTCCGTTATAATAGCTGTCATAGCTCAGCCAGTCGATGGACGGGGAGGGGTTGGCAAGATAAAAGCCGTAGGTGCCTATCGCTGTCAGCGCAACCGCTATCAGATAGAACGGATTCGTTATTCTTTTGTATATTGAACCTTTCAGATCGAGCGATTCGTTTGTCAGTTTATTTTTAAACATAGCCGCTGGCGCTGTGTCAGTTATCACAGCCTTCTCCTACTTCGTTTGTTTTATCAAAATTTATTCGTTCTTCCTCAATGACAAGCGGACGGTTCATGACCCTCGTGTTGATATTGAGGACATATTCGCCGAGAAGTCCGATGAAGAAAAGCTGAACGCTTCCGAGGAAGCACATGCCGATAAGCACGGGAGCCATGCCCATCGGGAAGTTATCCCACATGATGAGCTTGAGAATGAGATAAACCATTCCGACGATGAAGCTGACCGCGCCGACACCTACGCCGAAAAAGGTCGCAAGTCTGAGACCGATTTTTGTGTACGAGGTGAAGCTGAGCATCGCCGCGTCATAGAGCGTGTAGAAATTGTTGTGAGTTTTTCCTGCTCTGCGCTTCGCCTGCTCGTAGGGAATATCTTTTCTCCTGTAGCCAAGCTCCGCAACGATTCCTCTGAGGAACGGAGTGGGGTCCTTAAGATTTCTGAGCACCTCAATGAAGCTCTTGTCATAAAGACCGAAGCCCGTGAAATGCTCGATCTGCTCAACGTCGCTCATTTTCTTGATGAGCTTATAATAGCAGGTGCGTAGAAATCTGATGATTTTGTTTTCCTTGCTCGTTGTCTTAATGGCGCAGACAATTTTGTAGCCGTTCTCCCATTCGTGAACGAGCTTCGGAATCATTTCGATCGGGTCCTGAAAATCACAGCACATGCAAATTGTGCAGTCGCCTGTTGTCTGTAACATTCCGTAATAGGGCGAATTGAACTGACCGAAGTTCTTGGCATTGAAGATTGCCTTGATCTTCGGATTTTTTCTGCAAATTTCACGGAGGAGCGGACGGGTGTTGTCCTTTGAATCGTTGTCGATAAAGAGAATTTCATAGTCATACTCGGGCAGAGATTTTCCCAATTCCTTTATGACCGCCTCGCTTATCGGAACAACATTTTCCTCCTCGTTATAGCACGGAATCATTATGCTGATTTTTTTCATATCCAAACCCTCAATCCAAAAGTTCTTTTATTCCTGCTTCAAAGCTTACCTCGGGAACGAAGCCCGTGTCCTTTGTAAGCTCTGAAATATCCGCCTGTAAAAACATGACCTGATTGCGTGAATAGGGAATCGCGCCGAAGTCGATCTCCGCCCGACTGCCGCAAAGCTCATGTATTTTTTCTATATAGTCTCTCAGCGGTGCGGACTTGCCGCCACCGAGACAGTAAGTTTTTTCGTTATGCTCATTATCACAGCCGATAAGGTAAAACGCATTTGCGGCGTCCCTTGCACTGAGAAAATCCCAAAGCTGTTCGCCCTTGCTGAATTCCGCCCTTTCGTTGGCTGTGAATTTGTTTATTGCAGATTTTATGACCGAATTTTCGGGATCGTATTTTCCGTAAACGCTGAGAATTCTCACCCATGTGTGGTCAATGCCGAGCTTGCGGCATTTCAGCCTGCTGAGCTGACCCGCGGCGAGCTTTGCCATACCGTAGCCAGTGAACGGAAATGTCGGAGCTTCGGGTGTCAGCGGCTTGTCGCAAAGGCCGTATTCAGCCTGCGAGCCTGCGCCGATAAATTTCCGACAGCCCATTCTTTTTGCGAGCTCAACCGCATCAAGCGTGTATTCAATATTTTTCAGCTGTAGATCTGCGTCGTCTCTTGCTGCTCCCGTGGTGCCTGCCCATGCGAGGTGATAGAAAACGTCATAATCGCTTTCTTCGGGAACAAAGCTTTTCATTTCGTCAAGTGAACAGCAGATTTTTTTAATAAGGCTGTTGCTCGGAATGCCGTCGATCCTTGTTGAACCCCTGTGGTAAAGCACGGTGACTTCAACGTTTTCACTGATGAGCTTGTCGATTATCGCACGACCGACCGAGCCTGTTGCACCTGTTATTACGGCTTTTTTCATAATATCACTCTTTTATCAGCGGAATGTACATGTTCTGAGCCAGCTCGTCCCTGTCAAGGAACGGAGCAAGATCCTCAAGCGGAGGGCTGACAAGCGTTCCGTCAGCCAGACGCTTCGTACTGCTCTTAGGCTCCCAAACCTGTTTCGTATCCGTGAAGATTTCGCAGAAGGCATAGCCGTCGGTTGCAAGAGTTTTTTTGACTGCTTCCTGCATTTCCGCATTACTGCTTGCCGAGAAATACGGGAAGCCGAAAGCCTTTGCTATATTCTCAAATTTTGGGAATGAGAGGTCGCCGCTTTCGGGGCCGATACCAACCTTTGTGTGCTCCTTGAACAGGTTATTCTGAGTTATTCTGATGCTGTGGTAGCCGCTGTTGTTGATAAGGAAAAGCTTTATCGGGAGTTTGTTTGTGATTATCGTTTGAAGCTCCTGAAGATTCATCATTATGCTTCCGTCGCCCTCAAGGCAGATTGTGTTCTGCTTCTTACCCGAAACGCAGAGACCGACAGCCGCAGGCAGACCGTAGCCCATACTTGCGATCGCGCTGTTGATAATGAAGCGTGAGCCGTGCTTGATAGTCCAGCACTGATGTCCCGCAACACAGCATGCGCCGTTGCTGACCGCGGTAAGCGAGTTTTCGGGAAGCTGATCGGCAAGATACTTGATGAAAGCGTAAACATTGGCTGTTGAGCCGTTTTCCTCCCTATGACGGGGGAGCACGACGGGATATTTTTCCTTCCATTCAACGCACTGTCTGCACCAATCGTCTCCGCTGAATACGGGAGCAGTCTCATCGCTTACATTTCTGATGATCGCTTCAAGGAAGTCCTTTGCGTCCGCCCAAACAGGCATATCAACGTGGATAGTCGGCTTTTTCATCTCAGCCTTGTCAATGTCAACCATGATGACCTCGGCGGCTCTTGCCCATGTGCCGTAGTCGTAGCCGACCTGACGTATGCTGATTCTGGTGCCGATAGTGAGAAGAAGATCGGAATTCTGAACTGCAAAGTTACCTGCGCGGTCGCCCATGTTGCCGCCTCTGCCGCAATAGAGAGGATTTTCGTCCTCTATAACGTCAATGCTGTTCCAATATGTTGCAACGGGAACGCCGAGGAGCTTTGAAGCCTTTTGAAAAGCCTCGTATCCGCCCGAAAGACGAATTCCGCCGCCTGCATAGATAACGGGGCGCTTTGCGTTCTTTATTTTTTCGAGAATTATTTTTATTGTTTCGTCGCTGACCTTGGGCGGAAGCTCGCTGTCGTCATCAGTCGGGTCGTAGCCCTCGAGGTCATCCGTTTCAATGTAACTGCCCTGATAATTTACGGGTATATCGAGCCAAACGGGACCCGGTCTGCCCGTTGTGGCAAGGTGCCACGCCTTTTCAAGCATGTATCTTATATCGTTGATATCCTCAAGCATGGCGGAATATTTGCACATGCAGGAGATTGCATTTGTGATGTCAAATTCCTGATCGCCGACCGCTCTGAGGGGGAGACCCTCGGTAAACTGCTCGGCATAGCGCGCCGTTGTGGTGTATTTGACCTGACCGCTGACAACGAACATCGGAATCGAATCAAGCCAGCCGCCGACAACGCCAGTAATTGCGTTCGTGCCGCCGGGGCCTGTTGTGACGCAGAGCGCGGCAATTTTATTGTTGAGCCTTGCATAAGACTCAGCCGCGATCGCGCTTGCCTGTTCGTGGTGGTTATAGGTGCAGTGAATTCTCTCATTGTGACCGAATGCGTCGTTTAGGTGCATTGCACCGCCGCCAACAACCGTAAAGCAGTCGGTTACGCCGCGGTCGGCAAGAAAATTAGCAATATAGTCAGCGAGTCTGATCTTCATTTATTTCATCCTTTGCTATCTGATTTGATTATTCGTTTTCAAGAGCTTCAATAATTGTTTTTGCCATATATTTGAGCTTTTCGTCCGTCATTCCCGGGTAAACGCCGACCCAGAACGAATCGTTCATGATCCTGTCGGTGTTTTCAAGCGTGCCGACAACTCGGTAGCCCTTGCCGCTTGCGCGCATTTCGTCAAAGCAGGGGTGCTTGATGAGATTTCCCGCAAATAACATTCTTGTCTGAACGCCCTTGCTCTCAACGTATTGCACAAGCTTGTTTCTGTCAACGCCCTTTTTGCAGGTGATGAAGAAGCCGAACCAGCTCGGGTCGGAATTTTCGTTCGCCTCGGGGAGCATGAGCTTATCGGAAACACATTCGAGAGCGTCGTGAAGCACCTTGAAATTGTGCTTTCTTTTTTCGACGAAGCTCGGGAATTTCTTCAGCTGAGCACAGCCGACTGCCGCCTGCATATCGGTGGCTTTAAGGTTGTAGCCGAAGTGAGAGTAAACATATTTATGGTCGTAGCCGAGCGGAAGTTCGCCGTACTGCTTGTCAAAGCGGTGTCCGCAGAGGTTGTCCTGACCGGGCTCGCACATGCAGTCGCGACCCCAGTCACGCATCGAGCGGATAATTTTGTGAAGAAGCGGATCATTTGTATAGACTGCGCCGCCCTCGCCCATTGTCATGTGGTGCGGCGGATAGAAGCTGCTTGTGCCGATATCTCCGATTGTGCCCGTGAATTTTGTTTCGCCGTCGATCGTATATGTTGAGCCGAGCGAATCGCAGTTATCCTCAACGAGCCAGAGGTTGTGCTTATCGCAGAAGTCTTTAACAGCCTTGAGGTCAAACGGATTGCCGAGTGTGTGGGCAACCATGACCGCCTTCGTTTTATCGGAATATGCTGCTTCGAGCATTGAAACGTCAATGTCTGCGTTCGGGAGCTTTACGTCAACAAAAACGGGAATCGCGCCGAACTGGATCATCGGAGTTACGGTCGTCGGGAAGCCTGCCGCAACGGTGATTACCTCATCGCCCGGTTTGATTGCTCTTTCCTTGAGCAGGGGAGAGGTGAGGGTCATGAAAGCGACAAGGTTTGCGCTTGAGCCCGAATTAACGAGCGAGCAGAATTTTACACCGAGATATTTGCAGAAATCGCGCTCGAACTGCTTTGTGTATCTTCCTGCCGTGAGCCAAAATTCAAGCGCGCTGTCAACAAGGTTCACCATTTCCTCCGAGTCATAAACTCTTGAAGCGTAGGGGATTCGCTGTCCCTCCTTAAATTCTGTCGGAACGTTGTGATATTTGTCGCAGTATTCCTTTACCTTTTCGAGTATTTCGTCATGTAACTGTTCTTTTTCGTTCATTGCCGTTTCTCCGTTCATATATTAAAAAATTCTTTTATCTGCTTGGCTGTGAATTCTGCCATGTCCTCTTTATCGGCATATGCCTTTGTCCATTCAACGGTCTTTTCAACCGCCTGACGCGCCGTCCATCTCGGCTTCCAGCCGAAAACCGACTTAACCTTTGAGCAGTCGAGCTTGAGGAAGTTTGCTTCGTGGGGTCCGTCCTTATGCTCGGCAACGTAGCTCTGTCCGCCGCCCCATGCGTCGCAGAAGCAGCCTGCCAGCTCGCCCGTTGTGAGACAGTCGGATTCGTTCGGTCCGACGTTGTACCAGTCGGCAACGCTTTCATTGTCATACTGCGCCGCGGCTATCATCAGATAAACGTAAAGCGGCTCAAGCACATGCTGGTATGGGCGGATTGAGTTCGGATTCCTTACCTTGATATCCTCGCACTTCATCGCGGCTCTTACGCAGTCGGGAATGATTCTGTTTGCGGCAAAGTCACCGCCGCCGATTACGTTGCCTGCTCTTGCGGTTGAAATTTTCACACGGTTATCCGCAAAGAAGGAGCTTTTGTAGCTGTGAGTTACAAGCTCCGAGCAGGATTTTGAATTTGAATATGGGTCAAAGCCGTCGAGTGGTTCATTCTCGCGGAAGCCCCAGATAGTTTCGTCGTTTTTATAAACCTTATCGGTCGTAACGTTGAGGAAGGATTTAACCGACTCGCTCGTTCTTATACATTCAAGAATGTTGACCGTACCCATTACATTGGTTTCGTATGTGTATTTCGGGTCGTTGTAGGATTCAAGCACGATCGGCTGAGCCGCAAGGTGCAAAACTATCTCGGGCTGAACCTCGTCAAAGACCTTTTTAAGATGCTCATAGTCTCTGATATCGCCGATCACGGAATTCATTCGTCCTCCGAGACCCGTGATCTCAAACATGCTCGGATCGGTCGGCGGTTCAAGCGAATAGCCTGTTACGTCTGCGCCCGCAAGCAGGAGAATGTGGCAAAGCCATGTTCCCTTGAAGCCCGTATGGCCTGTAACGAGCACCCTTTTGCCTTTGTAAAATGTAAGATCAAGCATAATATCACCACTTTATTTTTCTGTCGGGAGGAAGAAAATCCAGCCCGAATCAAGATCGTTGATTACTTTTTTGCTGTTTGAAACTTTATCAAGAAAATGTCCGCCGTAGAAATCATCCATTCTCTGATAGAACTGAGCGCCGACGGCAATAATTTTGTCTGAGCTGTTTATAAAATCTATATTTTTCTCAAAGTCGGTTACAAGCATGCAGTCAATTGCCGCAGTAACGTTCTTTTCATTCGGCATATGAAAGTATTCGTAGTAGCCTGTTTCATAAAATGTAAGAAATTCGATCTGCGTATTCGGATTTGCTTCAATCATTTCGGCTATCGGAGCATAATCGAGCGCCTTGAAATTCTTGCGCTGATATATGAAGAAGTTTTCGCCCGCGAGCACGGTGAAGAAAATGAAAACCGAAAGAACAATGCCGAGCGCGGAAGTGCCGATTTTTTTCATCGAATACGGAATCAGCATCGGATTTTCTTTATTTTCAACGAGTGAATCCAACAGCATGGCAAGTATCATTATTGCAGGCCATGTGACGGGCAGCAGGCAGAAATCATGACTGCGGCCCTGATAATATGAGAAAGCGGCAACGCCGATGATTGAAAGCGAAAACAGCATTCCCATGAACGGCAGATTTTCGTCCCTGCGGCGGAATGCCTTTATTGCCGAGAGCGAAACGGGCAGAGCCACAACGTACGCACAAACGACACCGAGCCAGCTTCCGAGCGCGGGCATACGGAGCATGTAGTAGCCGTAGCCGTAGAAGGTCAGCTGGCCGAAGAAAATGTCAACGGGATTGAATACTCGGCGGCTCGCGATGAAAATTACGATAAAAACCGCGAGCATTGCAAAAGCAACCGCGCCGATGCCTGCGGCGATCATTCGCAATGTTGTCTTAATATATTGCCTGCGGCAGGACTTATCAAATATAAATGAGTTATAAAAAGCGTTCTTGTACCAATAAGCCAAAAGAAAACCGCCCGTGCATACAATTCCGCTGTCAATGTTCCAGAAAAGAGACAGTCCCGAAACAGCCGTGCCGAGGAAATAGAAAAGCTTATTGCTTATTCTGCCGCTATAAAACAGCGAGATCATCGAAAGAATTATGCAGGGGAAAATCACCCTGTGCGGCTGATACTGATAATAGGGATACAGGCATACAAGGTAGTTTGTTGCGCCCATCAGCACAGGCATTGCCGAGAATGTCAGCGAAAGAACGACCGTATTTTTCAGGTGACGTTTCAATACGCGGCACAAAAGGAAATACGAAATTCCGCATAAAATACTGCAAAGAATTGAGAAATTTAAAATGCGGTTGCTCGAAAAAATCCCCAAAAGCTTCATCGGAATATAGTATATATATGGATAGAAGCCGTATATTGAATGAAAGTCAACGCCCTCGGTCAGACCGTCGAGGAGCTTTTCGACAGGGGAAAAATATGCGTCAAAATGCCAGTTAAAGCCGTCCTCACAGCCGACCTTTTTGAAAAGATTGAATGTGATTATCAAAAGTGTGAAGCCTGCGGTCTGCAAATTGAGAAGAACGTCGGCGGCTTTTCGGCTTTTTCTGCCGAGCATGCCGACAGCGAAGCCAAATGCCGTAAGAACGACCGCACCGAGGATCGCAACAATATTCTTTGATGCGGAGGAAAACTCGGGCAGGTTCTTAATGCAAAAGGCTGACACAGCACAGATAGGCACAAGCAGGATCACAGCCGAAACGGCATATTGGAGCCCCTTAATTTTTGTATAGTCAATGCGAAGCCTTTTAAATAAATAATTAAAGAAGAGGGCGCAGAGGGTGAAGATGATAGCCGAGCCCATGTATTGAAGCTTTTCGCTTCCCTCGGCGACAAAATCGCTCTCGTCAAAAACAAAAAGACGGTGTATCGCTTCAACGTCCAAAACGTTTTTGAATGAAAATTCAACAATAAGGCAGTATAAAGCGGTAACTAAAGAGGAACAGCCCAATGTCAGTATTCTGATGAAAGAAATATCATCGCTTCTTAAAACACAGTCCTCTTTTTTCATCATCTTTTTCTCCCGTTACAATGTTGTTACGATCACCAGATCTTCCACGGAGCGGTGGAGTCCGCCCACATTTTTTCAAGCTGCTGCTTTTCTCTGAGGGTGTCCATCGGCTTCCAGAAGCCGTCGTGCATATATGCGTCAAGCTGACCGAGAGAAGCGCAGGTTTCAAGCGGCTTCTTCTCGAAAACCGTTTCGTCACCGTCAATAAAATCAAAAATTTTCGGCTCGAGCACCATGAAGCCTGCGTTGACGCGTCCGCCGTCGGTGTCGCTCTTTTCGCGGAATGAGGATATTTTGTTATCGTCCTCAATATCGAGCACACCGAAGCGCTGACCGATATTAACGGCGGTCAGTGTTGCAATATGTCCGTTTTCCTTGTGGAATTTAACAAGCTCATCAATATTGATGTCGGCAACGCCGTCGCCGTAGGTCAGCATGAACGGCTCGTCACCTATGTATTTCTGAATTCTCTTTACTCTGCCGCCCGTCATGGTGTTGAGACCCGTGTCAACGAGCGTGACCTTCCACGGCTCGTTCTCGTTGGAATGAACGATCATCTTGCCGTTGTCGGTAAAGTCAAAGGTAATATCGCTCCTATAAAGAAAATAATCGGCAAAGTATTCCTTGATAACATGCTGCTTGTAGCCACAGCAGATAACAAAATCGTTGTAGCCGTAAGCCGAGTAGATCTTCATAATATGCCAGAGGATCGGCATGCCGCCTATCTCAACCATCGGCTTGGGTATAAGATGGCTCTCCTCACTTATTCTGGTTCCGAATCCGCCTGCAAGAATAACTGTTTTCATTAGTAATCTCCGCCTTTTTCGTAATATTAAGTATATATTTCCAGTATAAAATACCTATATTACTATATCATACACGGCAGTTAAAATCAAGAATTTAATGCCATTTTGCATGTTTAATTTTGAACGAGAGCCTTTCTCATGCGCTTTATGTCCAAAACAGGCGGCACGTTTTTTAGCATGTTTCACAAAAATAAAAAATCTGAGGGAAATCTATTGACATTCGCTGACTTTTGGTTTATTCTATGGGCGTAGGGTAAACGATTACCCAAGCCAAACGAATTGGAGAATATATGGACGGTAAAAACATTTCGATGGTCGATATAGCCCGAATGTCGGGTGTTTCGATCGCCACGGTCTCAAGGGTTCTTAACAAGAACGGACGCTATTCCGCCGAGACCGAAAAAAAAGTAATGGCAGTCGTCGAGAAATACAACTACGCCATAAATCCCAACGCACAGGGCTTAAGAACCAACAGGACGAAAACTATCGGAGTTATAATTCCCGATATCACAAACGAATATTTCTCGCAGATAGTTAGGTCGGTTGAAAGCTCGGTTATTCCACTGGGATATAACGTATTTGTCTGCGACAGCGACGAGAATATTGATTACGAGGCTCATCATATTGCATCGCTCCAGTCAAAGGGAGTCGAAGGCATTGTTTATTTCAGTGTAAGAAAACCCGGCGACGAGGTCTCAAAGGAATTCACGGTTCCCGTTGTTTACATCGACAGACGCCCCGGAGTAGAATTCAACTTCGTTTCCTCGGACAACGAAACGGGCGGCTTCCTCGCAACGGAGGAGCTTATTAAAAAGGGCTGCCGAAAGATAGTTCTTGTTCACGACGTCAACTCTTACTCAACGGTCAATAAGCGTAAGCAGGGCTACCTGAGAGCGCATAAGCAGTACGGCATTGAGATTGACGACAGCAGAATGGTTCCTTGCAGAGTTTCCTATGCCGACGCGAGGGACACTGCGAAAAGGCTTGTTGCCGAAGGTGTTGACTTTGACGGAGTTTTCTGCACGACGGATTCCATGGCGCTCGGAGCGCTGAGAGGTCTTAAGGAGAGCGGAAAAAGAGTTCCCGAGGACGTGAAGCTCGTGGGCTTCGACGGTATAACGCACACGGAGATTTCCGATCCGCCGATAACGACGGTAGTGCAGGACACAGACCAGCTCGGAAAAAGATCGGTTGAGGTTCTGATGGATCTTATCAACAACAACACGGGTAAGATTCACGAATACACAATTCCCGTTAAGCTTTCGGTTAGAGGAAGCACGGACTGATTAAATAATTTAAGAAAGGGTTCAGCCCTTTTTTAAATAGCTGTTGAGTAAACCTTTACTCAACGATATATACAAATTATTTCCACATAATATATTTCGTAAAGCAGCATTGAGAAAGGAAGGATACCATGAGTACTCTCGTTGAAATGAAAGGGGTAGTCAAAAAGTTCCCCGGAGTTACGGCGCTGAAGGATATTTCCTTTGATATCCGGGCGGGCGAGGTACACGTCCTGCTCGGAGAAAACGGAGCAGGTAAATCGACCCTGATGAAGATTCTTTCGGGTGTTTACCAGCCGACCGAAGGCAAAATAATCATCGGCGGCAAGGAATTCAGCAAGCTTACGCCGAAGGATTCCTACGATAACGGAATCAGCGTTATCTATCAGGAGCTGAGCGTTATCAACGAGCTTTCGATTCAGGAAAATCTTTTCGTCGGAAAGCTTCCGATGAAAAAGGTCGGAATTGCATCGGTAGTTGATTACGGCGAAATGAACAGGAAAGCGAAAGAGCTTCTCGCAAAAATCGGCCTGAACAGAGATCCGAAAACCTTGGTCGAGGACATCAGCGTTTCCGAAAAACAGCAGGTCGAAATCGCAAAGGCGCTTGCTTCCGACAGTAAGGTAATCGTCATGGACGAGCCTACGGCTTCTCTTACAAACAAAGAGGTCGAGCATCTTTTTGACGTTATCAGAGCGCTGAAAAAGGAAGGCAAGGGAATCGTATTTATCTCGCATAAGCTCGCAGAGATCAAGGAGATCGGCGACAGAGTTTCGGTTCTCAAGGATGGCGCTTATGTCGGAACAAAGCAGGTAAGCGATGTTTCGGTTGACGACCTTGTAACGATGATGGTCGGCAGAACGGTTCAGAACACATACCAGCACGAGGACGCTCCCGACAGCTACGACGGCGAAGAGGTAATCTTCGAGGTCAAGAATCTTTCCCGTAAGGACGGAAAGGTAAATGACGTTTCGTTCAAGCTCCATAAGGGCGAGATCGTCGGCTTCTCGGGACTTGTCGGCTCGGGCCGAAGCGAAATGATGAACTCAATCTTCGGCGCGGAACCGAAATCGGCGGGTGAGGTTTTCATCGGCGGCAAGAAGGTCAACATCAAGAGCCCATATTCGGCAATCAAGCACGGACTTGCGATGGTTACGGAAAACAGACGTGAGACGGGCTTCTTCCACAACTTCGATATCAAGCAGAATATTTCAATTCTGCCGTTTATAAAATCGTCAAGTCTCGGAGGTGCCGGCGGACTGACAAGCGGCAAATTCGAGAAAGAATGTGCCGAGGCTCAGAAAAAGAGCCTGAACATCAAATGCTATTCCGTAGATCAGGGTATCACGGAGCTTTCGGGCGGCAATCAGCAGAAGGTAATTCTCGGCAAATGGGTAGCCGCCGATTCACAGATAATTATTTTTGACGAGCCCACAAAGGGTATCGACATCGGCAGTAAGAGTGAGATTTACACTCTCATGCGTAAGCTCGCCGACGAAGGCAAGGGCGTCCTTGTTGTTTCGTCGGAGCTGCCTGAGCTTCTCGCAGTTTGCGACACGATCCATGTTTTCAGAGAGGGTCGGATAGTTAAGACCTTCCCGCACAGAGAGGCAACAGAAGAAAATATCATCAAAGCGTCTACGGCGGATATCGCCTGAATAAAGAAAGGAACGTGAATACCATGTCTGAAAAAATAAAGCAGGTTAAACCCAAGGAAAAACTCACTTTTAATATGATCTGGCAGAAGTACGGCACATTCGGAATTCTCGTAATCTTGCTCCTCATTCTTGCAGTTATGAGACCCGGAACCTTCTTCTCCACGGCAACTATAACACAGATTCTTTCACAGAGCTCGGTCAACATCCTCATCGCGATGGGCGAATTCTTCGCGATCCTTATCGCAGGTATCGACCTTTCGGTCGGCTCGGTTGTTGCCCTTACGGGTATGGTCTCGGCTCAAATGATGGTCGCAGGCGTCAATCCGCTGCTTGCAGTTTTGCTCGGTATAATCTTCGGCGGCTTCCTCGGCTTCCTCAACGGACTTCTCATCAATGTAACGGGACTTCATCCGTTCATCATCACACTCGGTACGCAGTCGATTTTCAGAGGCGTAACACTTATCATTTCAAATTCAAGCGCAGTTTTCGGCTTCCCGAAATCGTTCACAAACATCATTTCTTACAAGGTATTTGACCTTCTCCCGATCGTTGCGATAATCGCAATAGTCGTAGCGCTTCTCCTCTCGTTCCTGACGAGGAAAACAAAGGTCGGCAGAAACATTTACGCACTCGGCGGCAACAAGGAGTCCGCCTGGTACTCGGGCATCAACGTAAACATGCACACACTCATCGTATTCATCATCTCGGGTATTTGCGCAGGTATCGCAGGTATCGTTCTTCTCGGACGTGTCGGTTCTGCCGAGCCCGCGGCGGCAACAGGCTTTGAAACCTATGCGATCGCCGCTTCGATCATCGGCGGAACAAGCTTCTTCGGCGGTAAAGGTAAGATCTTCGGCGTTGTAATGGGCGGTCTCATCATCGGCGTTATCAACTACGGACTTAACATTCTCGCAGTTCCGAGCGTTTGGCAGCAGGTTGTTATGGGCTTGCTCATCATCGGCTCCGTTGCACTTGACAGATTCGTAGCCCGCAAGAAATAATCTAATCGCAAAGAGGTGCTTTTTATGAAACCAATGTTTAATCCGTCGCTCATGTGCATGGATCTCCTTGATATCAAGAATCAGACTGAGATCCTCAACGAAAGATGCGACCTCTATCATGTGGATATAATGGACGGCCACTTCGTCAAGAACATCACTCTTTCACCCGATTTTGTAAAGGCTTTTTCAACTATCGCAAAGAAACCTATTGACTGTCATTTGATGGTTACAACCCCCGATGACTATATCGAGAGTCTTGCTAAGGCAGGGGCAGGTTATATCTGCCCCCATGCCGAAACGATAGTCAACGACGCTTTCAGAATCATGAACAAGATCGAGTCGCTCGGCTGTAAAAAGGGCGTTGTGCTCAGCCCCTCAACTCCGCTCTCGGCAATCAAGCACTATATCAACAGAATCGACAAGCTCACGATAATGTCTGTTGACCCCGGCTTTGCAGGTCAGCCCTTTATTGAGGAAATGCTTGCAAAAATCAGTGAGGCGAGAGAACTTAAGGAGCAGTACGGCTACAATTACCTTATCGAGGTTGACGGCTCGTGCAATCAGAAAACCTTCAAGCGCCTTTATGACGCAGGAACGGAAGTGTTCATCGTCGGTTCCTCGGGACTTTTCTCAAAGGATCCCGACCTTGCAAAGGCATGGGGCATCATGACAGATGAATTCAAAACCTTGACAGGCGCAGAAATATAATTGATTTCCTGCCAGAAGGAGGTGGACAGGATGGGAAATTTGACTTTGGGAATTGATATCGGCGGAACGAATTTCAGACTCGGCGCAGTCGATGAGAACGGCGGCATCAGTTGCTTTGAAAAAAATTCGAGCAGAATTTTTGACACGGGCGACGTTGTTGAGATAATTCACAAGGAAATTGAGGATTATATGGACAGATACGGTATCCGCGATTCTGTCAGAGCCGCGGCAGTCGGAATTCCGTCAATCGTCAGCAAGGATAAGCAAACAATTATTTCAACCCCGAATCTCAAGGGCTTCAACAATATCCGATTCAGCGACAAGCTCCGTGAAAAGCTCGGCATACCTGTTTTTCTTGACAGAGATGTAAATTTTCTCCTTATGAATGACATGAATAAGCTGAAAATCGACAATACTAAAACCGTGCTCGGTTTTTATGTCGGAACCGGTTTCGGAAATGCCATCTGCATCAACGGCAAGCTCTATGCCGGCAAGAACGGTGCGGCAGGCGAGCTTGGACACATTCCTCTTTATGATGTTGATGAGGAATGTACCTGCGGCAATATCGGCTGTTCGGAAACAAGATGCTCGGGCAAGAGACTTGAATACCTTGCGGAAAGGTATTTCCCCGATGTTTCGATAAGAGAGGTTTTTAAGTATCACGGAAATTCACCGATTATTTTAAAATTTGTCAAGGATCTTGCAATTCCTATCGCAACAGAGATAAATATTCTTGATCCCGATTATTCAATAATTGCAGGCGGAGTTACCTTTATGGAGGGCTTTCCGAAGGACGTTCTTCTCAAAGCTGTCCATGAAAAGGTGCGCAAGCCTTACCCGGAGGAAAACCTTGAAATCATGTTTACCGAGCATGACCAGCAGAGCGGAATTTACGGCAGCGGAATTTACGCTCACCAAATGTTAAAGAATATTATCTGACGGCAGATTGATCCGTTGGTAGTATTAAAAAACGGAAGCTGTTAAAACAGTTACCGAAAAAATTATTCAAAACAGAAAGGATAATCACTATGAAAAAGACACGAATTCTCAGCATTATCTTAGCGGCAGTTATGGTATTCGCACTTGTACTCACAGGCTGCGGCGCAGGCGGAAACGCTGACAAGAACACAGGAAACGCAGACTACGCAGTTATTCTTAAGCCGCTTTCAAACGACTTCTGGGCAAAGATGAAGGCAGGCATCGAGGAAGAGGCAAAGAAGCAGGGCGTTACCGTTGATATCTTTGCCGCAACAACAGAGGAGGACACAGAGGGTCAGCTCAAGATTCTTGAGAACTGCATCAACAAGGGCTACAAGGCAATCGGTGTTGCTCCGCTTTCACCGACAAACCTTATCAACGGTATCGTTGAGGCTAACAAGAAGGGCATCTATGTAATGAACATCGACGAGAAGATCGACATGGATACTCTTAAGGCAGCAGGCGGCAGCGTTATCGCTTTCGCAACAACGGATAACGAAAAGGTCGGCGAAAAGGGCGCTCAGTATATCATTGATAAGCTTGCAAACGGCGGCGAGGTAGCTATCATCGAGGGTAAAGCAGGTAACGCTTCCGGTGAATCAAGAAAGACAGGCGCAACAAACGCATTCAATGCTAACTCAAAGGTTAAGCTTGTAGCTTCTCAGCCGGCAGACTGGGATCGTCAGAAGGCTCTTGACACTGCGGCAAGCATGCTTCAGTCAAATCCGAACCTCAAGGCTATCTATTGCTGCAACGACACAATGGCACTCGGCGCACTTCAGGCTGTTAAGAATGCAGGCAAAGACGTTATCGTAGTAGGTACAGACGGTGCAGAAGAGGCTCTCCAGAGCGTTCAGGCAGGCGAGCTTTCAGCAACGGTTGCTCAGGACTCCGCAGGAATCGGTGCAACATCACTTAAGCGTATGATCGAAGCCGTTAAGAATAAGGAGACTATCGACGCTAACGCAACTCCGGAAACAATTCCGGTTGACTCCAACCTTGTTACAAAATAATTAAATAAGGTTCTTTCCTCCGAACTTTATTATATGTAATCTGTAGATTACAAAAGCTCCGGGACACCTACGGCATACTGCGTCCCGGAGCACGAGCAAAAAAATGGCGGCTCGATCGGCTCACTTCCGGGGCAATACCGCACAATTGAGGTGCGCGAATTGTGCAGAAGACTTTTCGTCAGGCTGTGAAAAATTTTTGCAGGCATGCACGACGGTTTTTGCGGTGTTACCCATCATATATTTTCCCCTTCTATTTTCCAAAAACTGCTTTACGGGTTTAGATCGGCCGACATTTTGTTGCCGCCGCATTGTTAATAAACGGTGTGGCGGCAACAATAAAGCATAATAACCGCTGATTAAATTTCAGCACAGTACAGAAACGGTGTGCCGCAATTTAATCAACGATTATTTGAAAGGTGGTTTTTTCTATGAAAATTGCAATAGGCTGTGACCATGTCGGATTTGAATTAAAGGGCAGGGTCATTGAGCATCTTAAGGAAAAAGGAATCGAAGTTGTTGACTTCGGCACAAACAGCACCGAGCGCACGGATTATCCGATTTACGGCAAGGCGGTAGGTGAGGCGGTTGCCTCTGGTGAGTGCGATAAGGGCATATTGATTTGCGGCACAGGCGTAGGCATTTCTCTGGCGGCAAACAAGGTAAAGGGTATCCGCGCCGTTGTTTGCAGTGAGCCTTATTCGGCTCTGCTTTCAAGACAGCATAATGACACAAACGTGCTTGCCTTCGGTGCAAGAGTTGTCGGACTTGACCTCGCATTGATGATTGTTGACGCTTGGCTCTCAGGTGTTTATGAGGGCGGACGTCACGCAAAGAGAGTGCAGATGCTCGCAGATATTGAAAACGAAAGATGATCGGATTGCACCGAAACGGACCTCGCTGAATGTGATGACCAATAGAAAGACCGCCGTGGTTTGATCCACAGCGGTCATTTTCATGCTCTTAAAAAACAACTGTCAGAAGCATTTTGAATTTTTCCTCACCGAAAACAGCGTGAGGATGTCTTGCAGGCATAACGATCGTGTCTCCCTCGTGCAGAATATAATCGACACCGTCAATCGTTATCTTTCCTGTACCGTCAAGGCATGTAACCATTGCGTCGCCGCCCGATTCATGCGTGCTTATCTCCTCTCCCTTGTCAAAGGCAAAGAGGGTGACGCTCAGCGTGGAATTCTGCGCAAGAGTTTTGCTGACGACCTGTCCTGCCTGATATTCAACCTGTGCCTTGAGACTGAGAACCTCGGCTTTGCCGATATTTTTGTAACCGTTCATAATTTATCCTCCTGTTCGGTTATATTATTTCTTTTTATTATTCAAAAATTCCTCGACCTCGCTCAAAAGAGGAATTGAGGATGACGCGCCCTTTCGCGAAACGGCAACAGCTGAGGCGGCAGAAGCGTATCTCAATGCGCCGTCAATGCCGTGAGAATCAACAAGCGCAAAGAAAAATCCGAGGAAGGTATCGCCTGCGGCAGTCGTGTCAGCAACGGGAACGCTGAAAATTTCCTGACGGTAGATTTTGCCGTCAGCTCTGCAAACGGAGCCGTCCGAGCCGAGCGTCAGCAGAATCTTTGCCGACGGATATTTCTCGGAGAAAACGGACAGAATTTTATCGGGCTCGCTTTCTCCCGTAAGCTCCCGAGCTTCCGTTTCATTGACAACGAACCATGTGATTTTGTCAAGAGGGTAGGAGAGTATCTCCTCGCCGAACGGGCTGGGATTGAACACTATCTCCATGCCTTTTTCGCTTGCCGCTGATATGATTTTATCAACATTGTTTATTTCATTCTGCAAAAACAGACGGTCGCCCGCTTTGAAATCGGACATCACCTCTGCAATTTGCTCTTCGCTTATCTGCTTGTTAGCGCCGCCGAAAAGAAGTATGCTGTTCTGACCGTTTTTGTCAACCTGAATTATCGCATGGCCGCTCGGCATGTCACATTCCTTGATAAGGTCTGTATCAATTCCGTTTTCCCGAAGCTTTGCGGTCAGACGGCTGCCGTCACTGCCGACACAGCCTGCATGGCGGACCGCCGCACCTGCTTTGGTGAGCGCTATTGACTGATTAAGGCCCTTGCCGCCGCAGAAGAATTCAAGCTTCGACGAGGCTGTTGTTTCGCCCGGGCGAACGCTATGGTCAACGGAATAAACCATATCCTGATTCAGCGAACCGAAATTGAGAAATTTTTTGTTGTTTTCAGGCATTTTTGATCAGCTCCGAATGGTTTTTTATCTCAATAATTATAGCATATCATTCCCGATTTTACAATTAAAAGCCGCAAAAATCAAAATGCAAATTAAAATTGTTAATAAAATGTCAAATTAACCAATATTTGCAAGATAGATAAAGCGATTATTCATATACTTTTTTCATTGACTTATTTGTTGAAATACTTTATAATTTCATAGGATTTTACAATGAGGGAGAATTGGTTTTTATGCTATCTAATACGGAAAAAACTATGGACAAGATCGTTGCCCTTTGCAAGAACAGAGGATTCATTTTTGCGGGCAGTGATATTTACGGCGGTCTTGCAAACACATGGGACTACGGTCCGCTCGGCGCAAGACTCAAAAACAATGTTAAGGATACCTGGAGAAAGCGCTTTATCCAGGAGAGAAAGAACAGCTACGAGGTTGACGCAGATATTCTCATGCATCCGAGAGTATGGGAGGCAAGCGGCCATGTTGCCAGCTTCTCCGATCCGCTTCTTGACTGCAAGGAATGTAAAATGCGTCACAGAGCCGATAGTCTTATCGACAATTTTGACCCTGAGGCTCATGCGGATGGCATGACGAAGGAGGAAATGTTCGATTACATCAAGGCTCATTCAATCCCGTGCCCGAACTGCGGCAAGCATAACTTCACGGATATCAGAGAGTTCAATCTCATGTTCCAGACCTACAGGGGAGTTACGAACGACGCAAAGAGCGTTATTTATCTCCGTCCCGAAAATGCGCAGGGCGAGTATGTAAACTACCTCAACGTTCAGCGCAGTATGAGAGCAAAGCTTCCGTTCAGCATCGGTCAGATCGGTAAGGCTTTCAGAAATGAGATCACCCCGGGTAACTTCACGTTCAGAACCATTGAGTTTGAGCAGATGGAGTTCCAGACCTTCTGCAAGGAGGGTACTGACACAGACCTCTACGAGTATTTCAAGAATTACGGCCATCAGTATTATATGGATCTCGGTATTGCCGAGGAGCATCTCCGCTTCCACGATCATGAGAAGCTCGCTCACTACGCAAAGGCGGCATGCGATATCGAATTCCTCTTCCCGTTTGGCTGGGGCGAGATCAACGGTACGCATAACAGAACAAACTTTGACCTCACAAGACATCAGGAATACAGCGGTCAGAAGCTTGAATATCTCGACCCCGAAACCAATGAAAGATATATACCTTTTATAATAGAGTCCACATACGGACTTGACAGAACAGTTCTTGCGCTTCTTTGCGAGGCATATGACGAGGAGGTTATCGACGCTGAGAAGAACGATACAAGAGTTGTCCTTCACCTCAACCCCGCAATTGCTCCTTATAAGGCTGCGGTTCTTCCTCTTTCGAAGAAGCTTTCCGCAGACGCTCTCAAGGTCTATGAGAAGCTCCAGAAGGACTTCATGGTTGACTTCGACGAGACGGGCTCGATCGGTAAGAGATACCGCCGTGAGGACGAGATCGGAACACCTTTCTGCATCACGTTTGACTTCGATTCTCTTGAGGACAACTGCGTGACCGTTCGTGACAGAGATACAATGGAGCAGGTTCGTATGCCGATTGATGAAATCAGTGAATATATTTCGTCAAAGATTACATTCTAATTATTGACGGATAATAAACAATATACAGAATTTTGAATTGGAAGGCAAAGCTATGAAAAAGATCAAATTTACAGAAACGGTTCTCCGTGACGCTCAGCAGTCGCTGATCGCAACGAGAATGCCTTTTGAAACCTTCGAGCCGATTCTTTCAACAATGGACAAGGCGGGCTACTACTCGCTTGAATGTTGGGGCGGCGCAACGTTTGATTCATGCCTGCGCTACCTTAACGAGGATCCGTGGGAGAGACTCAGAAAGATTCGCAAGGCATGCCCGAACACGAAGCTTCAGATGCTTCTCAGAGGTCAGAATCTTCTCGGCTACAAGCATTATCCGAATGATGTTGTCAGAAGATTTGTTGCAAAGAGCGTTGAGAACGGAATCGACATCATCAGAATTTTTGACGCGCTCAACGACGTAAGAAACCTTGAGGTTGCCGTTGATCAAACGATCAAGTCGGGCGCGCACGCATCGGGTACTATCTGCTACACGCTCAGCCCCGTGCACAACACCAAGGCTTATATCAAGCTCGCCAAGGATATGGAAAGCATGGGCGTTCAGTCCATCTGTATCAAGGATATGGCAGGCATCATCAGCCCGAAGGAGGCATACGAGCTTGTAAGCGCTCTCAAGGAGAACGTCAAGCTTCCGATCATCCTCCACACGCACTGCACAACGGGCCTCGGTCCTATGACCCTGCTCAAGGCGGCAGAAGCAGGTGTTGACGTTATCGACACAGCAATTTCGAGCTTCTCGGGCGGCACAAGTCAGCCTGCAACGGAAACTCTTAATTATATCCTCACTCAGGACGGCTACAAGACAGGTCTTGATACGGACGTTCTCAAGGAGATCAACGATTTCTTCAAGCCCGTTAAGGCGGACGCTCTCAAGAGCGGACTTCTCAATCCCGTTGTTCTTTCAACGGATACCGACGCGCTGACATATCAGGTTCCGGGCGGAATGCTTTCAAACCTTGTTGCTCAGCTTACGGCTCAGAAGAAGATGGATAAGTTCGAAGAGGTTCTTGAGGAAACTCCGAGAGTAAGAAAGGATCTCGGCTATCCGCCGCTCGTTACTCCGATGAGCCAGATGGTCGGCGTTCAGGCAACGTCAAACGTTCTCGCGGGCGAGAGATACAAGAATGTTTCCAAGGAGATCCGCGCCTATGTAAAGGGCGAGTACGGCAAGGCTCCGGGAAAGATCGATCCTTCGCTCATTAAAAAGGTTCTCGGCGACGAGAAGCCGATAGAGGGCAGATATGCCGATACGCTCGGCGACGGCTACGAGGCCGCAAAGGCGGAGATCGGTTCAAAGGCTCACAGCGAAGAGGATGTTCTTTCATACATCGCATTCCCGACCCAGGCGGAAGCCTTCTTCGACAAGCGCGATGAGAGAAAGAAGAACACCTTCACCTATACCATTAAAAAAATAGACTAAGGAGGAAATGAATTATGAATATGACTCCTAATCTTCTCGGCGTTTTTTTCAAGCTCTACGGCTCAAATGACGCCATGGATTTCGGCAAGGCGGCTCTTGTTGCTGTTGTAGGCTTCATTACGGTTATAGTCGTGCTTGCGGTTATCGCACTCTTCATAAAGGCAATTGCGTTCATTTTTGACAAGACAGACAAAAAGACGGCAACTCTCACCAAGGCGGATCAGTCGGATTCGCTCAGCTCAGCGGCGCGTTCCGCACAGCCGAGCGTTGAACTTGTTGATGTTGATGAGCGCACTGCGGCGGTGATCATGGCTATCGTAAGCCATGAAAGCGGTATAAGTCCCGAAAGACTTGCCTTTAAATCCATTAAATTATTGGAGGATAAATAAATGAAATATGTTATCACTTTAAACGGAAAAAAATATGAGGTCGATGTAAGCGAAAGTGATGCAGTTATCACGTCTGTGAGCGATGCCGCTCCCGCTGCACCTGTTGCTCCTGCGGCTCCTGCACCTGCACCGACGGCAAGCACTGCCCCCGGCGCACCTGCGGCAGTAGTAGGCACGGCAGTCAGCGGAACTCAGATAGTATCTCCGATGCCAGGTACGATCCTCAAGCTGAATGTTGCCGAGGGTCAGGCTGTTAAGGCAGGCGATGTTGTTCTTATCCTCGAGGCTATGAAAATGGAAAACGAGATCGTTGCTCCGTGCGACGGTACGATCAAGCAGCTTCTTGTTTCAAAGGGATCGACTGTTGACACCGATCAGATCCTTGCAGTTTTATAAAAAGGACGGTATTCAGAATGGACTTGATTTTAAATGTTTTGAAAGGCTTGTGGGAATCGTCCGGATTTGCAGCCCTCGAGTGGCAGAATCTTGTAATGATCGTTGTTTCGTTCGTGTTCCTTTTCCTTGCCATTCATCCCAAATTCAGATTTGAGCCGCTTCTGCTGGTTCCTATCGCATTCGGTATTCTTCTTGCCAACCTCCCGGGCGCAGGCATCATGGATGACCTGACGATCGGTCAGATCTTCGGCGGCGACGGCTCGCTAGCAGGACAGGGTGAGCATTGGTACGATTCGGGTGTTCTGCGAATTATTTACGCAGGTGTTAAGTCAAACATATTCCCGTGCCTTATCTTCATGGGCGTCGGTGCGATGACGGATTTCGGACCTCTTCTTTCCAACCCCGTCAGCTTGATTCTCGGCGCGGCGGCACAGCTCGGTATTTATGTTGCGTTCCTTATAGCCATTGCTCTCGGATTCAATCCGCAGGAAGCTGCTTCAATCGCCATCATCGGCGGTGCTGACGGTCCGACGGCTATTTACCTTACGTCAAAGCTTGCGTCGCATCTTCTTGCGCCTATCGCGCTCGCAGCGTACTCCTACATGGCGCTTATTCCGCTTATTCAGCCCCCGATCATGAAGGCTCTCACAACGAAGAAAGAGCGTGAGGTCAAGATGACTCAGCTCAGAAAGGTTACAAAGACCGAGAAGATCATCTTCCCTGTAATCGTTCTTGTTCTTGTAGCATTTCTTCTTCCGTCCGTTGCTCCGCTGCTCGGTATGTTCATGCTCGGCAACCTTTTCCGCGAGTGCGGCGTTGTTGACAGACTTTCCGACGTTGCTCAGAACGCACTTAACAACATCATCGTTATCCTTCTCGGTGTAACGGTCGGAGCAACCGCAAACGGACAGACCTTCCTTCAGCTCCAGACGCTCAAGATCGTTGCACTTGGACTTATCGCTTTCGCGTTCTCAACGGTCGGCGGTGTTCTTCTCGGCAAGCTTCTCTATCTCGTTACGGGCGGCAAGATCAATCCGCTCATCGGCGCGGCAGGTGTTTCCGCTGTTCCCATGGCGGCGCGTGTTGCTCAGAACGAGGGCAGAAAGTACAACCCGACAAACTTCCTTCTCATGCATGCCATGGGTCCGAACGTTGCAGGTGTTATCGGTTCTGCTGTTGCGGCAGGCTTCCTGCTCATCATGTTCCAGTAATTTAGGAACCACCCAATTCGTCACAGAACGAACAACAAAATAATAAAAGCTATAATTCACCTTTCGAGTAAAAAACGGATTGTGAATTATGGCTTTTTCTTTTTGTTCTCCGTTCAGTATCATTGCGTGACCGCACCTTTTAGCTTGCAGATTAAAATTATTTCAAAAAAAGGCTTGATTTATTTTTGAATTTGCGATAGAATAAGACAATTTATATTCTGAGTGGAGGTTGTAAAATGACTTTTGATGAGAAATTCGGAAAAGAGGGCTTGACGTTTGACGATGTCCTGCTTATCCCTGCGGAATCGGATATTCTTCCCAAGGATATTGACATATCGACAAAGCTTTCGGACACGATCGTGCTTAACACACCTATTCTGACTGCGGCTATGGATACCGTAACAGAGGCGCCCATGGCAATTGCGATCGCCCGTGAAGGCGGTATCGGTATCATTCATAAGAACATGCCGATGGAGCTTCAGGCTCAGGAGGTTGACAAAGTAAAGCGTTCGGAAAACGGCGTTATTGCCCATCCGTTCAGCCTTACTCCCGATCACTACGCATACGACGCGGAAAACCTCTGCAAAAAGTACAAGATATCAGGCGTTCCGATCTGCGATGAAAAAGGAAAGCTCGTCGGAATTCTTACAAACCGTGACATGCGCTTCATGACCGATTTCAATATCAAAATCAGCGAGGTCATGACAAAGGATCACCTCGTTACCGCTCCCGTAGGCACAACTCTTGAGCAGGCAAAGCAGATCCTTATGAAGCACAGAATCGAAAAGCTCCCGCTTGTTGACGATGAGGGCTACCTCAAGGGACTTATTACAATAAAGGATATCGAAAAGAGCGTTCAGTATCCGAACTCAGCCCGTGACAACGGCGGCAGACTTCTCTGCGGCGCGGCTATCGGCGCAACGGCGGATGTGCTTGACAGAGCGGCTATGCTCGCAAAGGCAGGCGCAGACATGTTCGTTCTTGATTCGGCTCACGGACACAGCAAGAATATTATCAAGGCGGTTGAAAAGGTTAAGACCGCATTCCCGAACATCACTCTTTGCGCAGGCAATGTTGCAACGGCTGAGGCTACCGAGGCTCTTATTGCGGCAGGCGCAGACGTTGTCAAGGTTGGCATCGGTCCGGGTTCGATCTGTACAACGCGAGTTGTCGCAGGTATCGGTGTTCCGCAGATCACGGCGATTTTTGATTCGGCAAATGCCGCCGCAAAGCACGGTATACCCGTAATCGCAGACGGCGGAATCAAGTATTCGGGCGAGATCGTCAAGGCAATTGCCGCAGGCGCAAGCGCCATCATGGTCGGTTCGCTTGTTGCGGGCTGTAAGGAAAGCCCCGGCGCAACCGAGATATTCCAGGGCAGAAGCTTTAAGGTTTACCGCGGAATGGGCAGTCTTGCCGCCATGGCAAACGGCAGTAAGGACAGATACTTCCAGGAGGATAACAAAAAGCTTGTTCCCGAGGGAGTTGAGGGACGTGTTCCTTACAAGGGACCGCTCGGCGACACGATTTTCCAGATGCTCGGCGGCTTGCGCTCAGGTATGGGCTACTGCGGCTGTCATAATATCGAGGAGCTTAAGACAAAGACAAGGTTCGTCAGAATAACGAACGCGGGTCTCATCGAGAGTCATCCGCATGATGTCTTTATCACGAAGGAAGCTCCGAACTATTCGGGCACAAAATAAGATGTCAAAACGGACTGCCTCATTCAGTGCAGAACGAACGACAAAATAAACGGAAAAGGCTATAATTCGCAAACAGTGACAGGGCGCGGATTATAGCCTTGCTTTATTATATATTGTATATATTTTTTATCCTTTTCGGGCTTATTTAAGGCTGCTCGCGCTATAGAGGTACAGCCTTGTGCGGCAGGGATTTGCTCTATGCGCCCGAATTCGACAGCCCTCTGTTTTATTAAACTTAGTTCATAAAAGGAATGATACAAAAAATTATTATTAGTTATGTATAAAATGTACAAATTCAATAATATGAACAAAAAAATATTGACTTTTGCCCTTTTATGCGGTATATTTAAAATAACCATAAAAGTGGTGTCATTGGGTGAATTGCGCCTTGCGCAAGTCAGCTTCATTACGACCCACCTGGTTCAACAATGCGTCGTAATGACGTTTGGCTCACATCATTATTCAGCCTGGCAGGGTGCCGTTACGGGAAGGTTTCGGCAACCGTAAATCAGACTTTATAAAGGTGAACGGACGTAATGATGTCGCGCCAGCCGACACGGGCTGGATAAACAACAGTGTGTAATGTATGCCCAAGGCATATAAATTCTATGGAGGTGCAATCCAAAAATGAGTAATGCAAAAAGATTCCTCAGTGTCATTATTGCAATGATCATGGTTCTTTCGACGCTCGTTGTCGGTGCAAGCGCTTATTCCGCTTATAAGGGTCCTGATATTGCGGGCCAGTATAATAAGCTCGATAAGCCTGTTCTTACAACAGATCAGTATGCATCAGCAGCAGTTGACGAGCTCGACCGTATGCTCGGTAAGGAGCAGATCAAGCTTGAGAAAGCTGATCTCTACGGTATCGGCGAACTTGATCTTACATCAGTTGACGCTACGATGGCATCGGTTTACAACTTCGTAACCGGCCGAACCTTTGAAACATTCAAAGGCATGCTTGGCGATCTTGCCAATCTCAACGCAAATGCTTTTAGCGGAGTTACCAGAAGCGGCAGCGGAGATATCAACGTTCTCTACGCTGTTCTTCAGTTCCTCTATGACAACAAGGGCATTTTCGTTAGCTACATTGATCAGACGATTGACCTCGGTACGATCCTTCCCTCGGTTGTTGATCTCAGTGATTACACTGATGTCAACCAGCTTCTCAAGAAGATGCTGTACGAAGTAGTTTACACTACTTATGATTCCGCAGGAAACAAGATTAAGCCGACGGTTCCAAAGACTGTTACAGAATCCATTGACACAATGGTTCAGAAGCTCATTGACAATCTCATTGCTGAGAATCTTCCCGAGCTTAACGGTTCAACAAACATCAGCTCAGGCTCAATGTACACATTCATTGACAACGCTCTCAAGAAGGTATTCAATTCTTCGCTTGTTCTCGATGCTCTTAACGGCAGCGTTAAGGATGAGCTCAAGAAGGCTTGCGGCGTTGAATTCAAGAAAGACGCTAACGGCTCCTATATTAAGGATGCTAACGGCAACAAGGTTGAGGATAACAGAGATCATCTCAACGGCTATGCAAAGTATCTCAACATCGACTATACATATAGCGGATTTACTTTCACAAGCGCTTCGTTCATTTCTCAGCTTAACAACATCCTCGGCTCAGCCATAAACCTTGTTCTTAAGTCAGGCGTTTACACCTGGAAAACGGGCGACAACTCAGTTCTTATGGATAACCTTGTAGGTCTTGCAAAGGCTGTTCTTGTGAACACAGGTGATGACTTCTTCGCTTCCTACATCAAGGTTGCTACACCTGCTGAGGTCGCAAAGATGTCGAATGAAGAGCTTATCGTTTATGCTCTCCGTGCAATCATCAACGGTTCCGTTACAGGTATGTACATTCCCGACAGCGTAACAACAATTATTGACTTCGCTTACTACGGAATGACTCAGCTTCTTGCTACATCAGCTCCTGAGCTTGATTTCTCAGGCTATCCACACACACTTGATACCATCATCGTTATGGGCGTTGACTACGCTATCTACAGCGTAAACTCCGCTATCGACATGGGTCTTTCCTATGTTTCTGATATGAACGGTGTTGATCAGCAGCTCAAGATCGCTGCTCAGTACGGTATCGAAAATTACGGCGGACTTCTTAACGGTCTTTCACTCAGCACGAGTGACAGCGGTTGGACAACACTCAACAAGATCGTTGACGGTGTTTTCGGCCTCAACTGGCTCCCGACATCTGCAAACAAGGATGTCAAGACCTTCGTGATCGACAACCTCGTCAAGAAGATTGCTAACCTTGACCTCAAGAGTGTTCTTGATATGTTCGAGCTTTCGGCTTATCCGTCAGCTTCCGATCTTAACAAGACTCCGAAGGCTGCAGTTCTTGATATAGTTACAAGAGTTGTGAACATCATCTTCCCGGGTGCTCTCAATACTTCAGCTACAACATTTGACGCTATTGCATCAAACGGTGCTCTCGCAAGCACAGTTAATGCGATCTTCTCAGATCTTTACAATTACAGAGCAAACCTTGTTAAGGGCGCTCTTCCGATCGTTTGCTCGATTCTTGAACTCACAACACCTCAGCAGTTCAAGTTCCCGACTGTTACATGTGATACATTCATTTATGATAAGTCAGGTTCTCCGAGCTTCGATATCAAGCTTCGTAACAACTCCTCAGGTATCAACACAGGTTATACCGATGCAAACGGAAAGTTTACTCAGGATGAGCTTTATACATATGACATCCTCAGCATTACTTCCAACAGCTCGGTTCTTAAGCTTACAAATGATAAGCCGAAGGTAGCCGCAGGTGAAGAGGCAACCATCAGTGTTTCCGCAACAAGCACATATTCGGGTTCAAAGCCGTTTATCGTTGCTATCACCTATAACGTTCTTACTGAGGACGGTAAGGAAACTCTCACTAAGTCTCCGATCACTGAGTATGTTTACAGCTTCATTTCTTCTGTTTCAAACAGTGATAACGAAGATAAGGTAAGCCTCAAGTCGGGCAGCTATCACATTACAGATGGTCCGAAATACCTCTATGCAAGCAGCATGAGAGATATTTACAGAGCTCAGTACACATTTGAAAACACAACTGCAAACGCTGTTTCAGGCGCAAGAGTTGTTGCAACATCATCAGCAGGACTTAACTCCTCCTATGTTGCAGTTAAGGACGAGACATTTGATATTCTCGGTAAGACAGGCGACCAGAACGGTATCGCAAGATCATACATCTTCGAGACAACCCCGACATACGACGCTCTTTCTGCAGAAGAGAAGGATGCAGCATGGAATTCTATCTGCGGTATCTCATCTACAGTAGCTGCAAAGCGTTATATCTACACCCTTGGTGCTCAGTTCGGCTCAACAAAGGCTACGACCTCTGTCAGAGTATTCTGCTACAAGGATTACGGCCTTGAGTCACTCCTTTCATCAGAAATCGGCAAGCACCGTCAGCAGTCCAACTACAGCACAGGCTGGAGCGCATGGAAGACTGCAATGGAGGCAGCTGTAAACGCAGTTTACTCTCCGTACATTCAGGGTAACTTCATGACTGTTAAGGCTAAGCTTTATAAGACAGCTTATGAGTCACTTAAGGCAGCTGTTGAAACACTTGACGCTAACGAGCGTGCAGGCGGACTTGATTCCACAAAGGCAATCATGAACTCCTTCGCTCCGTCAAATGAGGGCAAGACCTATACGGATTCTGATTACAGCTTCTTCGGCGTTGCTGATTACGAGCCGTACACCTATTACAACTATCGTGATGAGGTTAAGGAAGCTAACAGAATGATCAACAGAGCGGAAGTTCCCGATGCAGAGGGTAAGACATATCCTGCCGATACACTTACTGTTACTTACAGAAACCACCGTCTCAACCTTTACGGCAGCCGTCTCCTTAAGAAGGATGCGGATAAGAGACATCTTGCATACGAACTCAACAATCTCCCGTCATATGATCAGTCCAAGTATACGGCTGATTCATGGGCAGCATATCAGACAGCACTTAACTTTGCTCAAACTGTAAATAACGATGCTTCGTCAGATCTTAGACAGACAAAGGTTAATACTGCTTATGAGATGCTCCTTGAGTATCAGAAGAGACTTATTGAGGGTGGCGGTTCGACACCGACAACACCTGTTTATGAACTTATCAGTGATGTTTCTGCTATTGAAACAGCTGACGGTAAGGTTCTCGTTGGTATGAGCCCGAACGGCACATATGATGCTGACCACTACTTCGGAACTCTTACGAATTGTACGGTTGAGTATGTTGAGAACGACCAGGGTGTTGTTTCAACAGGCGCAAAGATCCTCGTTAAGGATAATTCGGGTAAAGTTATTGATACTTATATTATATCTGTATCAGGTGACGTAAACGGTGACGGTAACTGCGCAGACGGTGCCGACGCTAATACGATCCTTGCAGTCGGCGGTACGGTAACAACACTCGACGCCGAGGCAAAGGTTCTTGCCGGCGACCTTAATGGTGATGACAACGTTGATGGTACAGACGCACTTAACGTACTTTCTGTTTATTCAACAATCGCTCGTATTGATTATGTAAACAGAACGATCATCGTTGGCTAATTTTTAAAATTCGGCGGCTTTCCCCAGTGCGGGGAAAGCTGTCGGGGAAATGATAATTGCAGCGTTGCTGTGGTTATATAATCAGTCGGAATACTGACTTTTGAAACAAAGAAATCCGATTGAGAAAAACAGTTAAAGAGAGAGGTCAGCTCTTTATCAAAAAAATCAAGGAGGAATTTTTAAGTGAATATTACTAAAAAAATTCTTTCCGTCATATTGGCTGTTTTGCTTGCGGTAACAGTTTTCGGTGTTTGCGCCTCCGCTGAGGCTACGGCAACAGGAAACGAAAGCATGACGGTTACTGTCTCAACCGATAAGGACGAATATGCCCCCGGTGATGACATTATCGTTACTGTTTCGCTTAAAACAAACTACAATATGACAACCTTCCGTTTCCCTGTTTTGTTTGATTCCGCGGTTTTCGAGATTCCGAATCTTATCGGCCTCACCGCACTTAACACAGCAAAGGCTAAGGGAACGGTTACAGCTAACTCACTTAATGACGGTAAAACGGCAGTTGACGGTTATGATTCCTCGGAATTCAGCTGTGTCCTTGTCCAGTGGACAGCAGGTGTTTCCAATTCAACTCTCGGTTGCTTGAACCTTCCTGACGGTGAGGCATGTTTCTCATTCAAAGTAAAGGCTAAGTCATCTGCAGCGGGAAAGAGCGGTACATTCTTTGTCCCCGAGGAGTACACGGGATTCTACAATCAGGCGATCCAGACTCCGACAGATGCAACTACGATCTATTATATTGACAATGCACAGTTCACAAAGGAGTTCGTCTCCAAGACTGTAAGCGTTGTCGGTGAAACGGTAGATCTTGTACCAAACACAGCGTATGATTCTAAAGTTGTAATTGATAAGGATAACATGCTTGTTTATGGTTTTAACACAGGTATGACATCAACCGCTGAGTTCGCTCAGAAGGTTATGGCATCAGGTGCAGGAAGTCTCAAGATCACGAGCAGTGAGTATGGTTTCGGTACAGGTACCAAAATCGACGTCATGCTTGATGACGAGATTATTAAGACATATACAGTTGTTATCTTCGGCGATGTAAACGGTGATGCAATCATTGACGGTAATGACGCATTGGACGTTTTGGCTGCGGCAGGCTCGGTTAAGGTTTACGATGACAGTGCCGTGATTAAAGCTGCTGAAGTTACAGGCGACAGTGCAGTCGATGGTGGAGATGCATTGTTGATCCTTTCTGTTGCCGGTTCAGGTGCAATTATAGATCAGACGAATCCTTATTGATCCTTTAATTAGGAATACTATTAATTGGGAGGAAAACTTGCATGAAAATTGCGAAGAAAGTATTAAGCGTATTGCTCGCAATCGCTATGGTACTCGGTACGTTCGCTGTTGCTGCTTCCGCTAACGGAAGTCCCGACACATCAACGTATCAGCTTAAGTACTGGCTTACTGCTTCCGAAATCACCAATGATAACGGTGGTCACTGGACCAGCAAGACAGCTTATAAGACCCCTGTATGGAAAGATTCACAGACAGGTGACATGACGGTTAAGCCGGGTCAGATTGTCATGATTTCTCTTCATACAACAACAAACTATGTTATCGGCCAGTATTCAGGTCTTGTATATTTTGATTCACGTCTTCTTGACGCGGGTGAAATTTACAGAGCAGATACAGGTAATAATCCGACCCTTGCAAGAACAAACAAGGCGATCACATGGAACACATCTAACGAGTACATCGGTTACTGTAACACAGGATTTACAGTTAGAACTCCGTCCTCAGTTGCTATCGACGAAGCAATTGCAAACGACTACACTGTAGTTACAAAGGATGACGGAACTCCGTTCTTCCCGACAGTTAAGGATGCTGCTTCGGCAAGATCCTGCGGTTGGGACTACTATAAGTACTACATTTCGGCTGATACCTCTAACGAGGAGTCCTGCCAGCTTACATCCCAAGAGAACGGTCTTATCTCTTTCCCTGTACAGATTCCGACAGATGCTAAGCCCGGCGATACTTATAAGTTTATGATGCCCGACGAGAACATCAGAAGAAAAGCTAACACAAAGGGTAACGTTTTCGTTTCAGTTTGCCCCGATGGCGACACATCTGCTGACGCTATCCTTGCAACAGCTAACATTTACCGTGACACTGATCAGTATTTTGATTTCTCAGGCACATACATCACTCTTACAGTTGAAGGTGGCTCAACAGCCGTTGATTACTCAAAGCTTCAGGCAAAGTATGACGAGGTTAAGGATACAGTAGTTTCTAACTACAACAACACTGAGGACTTCGTTACAGCTCTTGCAGCAGCTAAGACAATCCTTGACGAGAAGACAGCTGATCAGACAGCTGTTGACAATGCTCTTGCAGCTCTCGTAGCAGGCTTTGCTAAGCTCCAGATCAAGAGCGCTGACTACACAGCTCTCAACGCTGCTAAGAGTGCGGCGGCAGCTATCAATGCTGCTAACTATGAGCAGGATGCTAACTGGACAGCATTCGAGACAGCTTATAATGCAGCTAAGAACATCGCTGACGGTCTTGATATAACACATCAGGCAGAGATTTCAGCGGCGGCAACAGCTCTTACAAACGCTATTGCAAAGCTCACACCGAAGACGGTTGAGGAAGACGCTGATTACACAACTCTCAACGCTGAGATCACAGCTTCTCAGAACATCGTTGACAATGACCAGGCTTCTTGGTACACAGCAGAGACATGGTCTGCATTCACAACAGCTCTTGCAGAAGCTAAGGCTGTTCCGGCAGGTCTCAAGAAGTCACAGCAGAGCACAATTGATGCAGCAGCTTCAAAGCTTACAGCAGCAAGAACAGGCCTTATCGAGGCAGCTGCTTCTTACACAGCTCTCGACGCTCTCATCCTTGAGTGCAACGCTCTCAATTCATCCGATTACACATCTGTTTCTTGGCAGAACCTCACAATTGCTCTTAATGCAGCTAATGCAGTAGCAAGAGATCTCAAGGCTAAGAACCAGGCTACAATCGACACAGCTTACAATAACCTTAAGGTAGCTAAGGACGCTCTCGTAACTCTCGGCAAGGCTGATTACTCAGCTCTTATCGCAGAAATCAATAAGGGCACAGACTATGCTCAGGATTATTACACAGCTGATTCATGGGCAGCATATCAGACAGTTCTTGCTGAGGCACAGGCAATGGTAGATGCAGGTAACCTCAAGGAAGACGAGCAGGCTCAGATCACAGCTATGGTTGAGAAGCTTGTTGCAGCTAAGGCAGGTCTCAAACTCGTAGACGCTGACTACACAGCTGTTGACGTAGCTCTCGCTAAGATCCCGGCAGACGCTGACCTCGGTGCATATTACACAACAGCTTCTGCTACAGCAGTTATCGAAGCTAAGAACAAGGTTGTTCGCGGCTACAAGAAGAACAGACAGGCTGATGTTGATAAGATGGCATCTGACATCGAAACAGCAGTTGCAGCTCTCGAGCTCATTCCGGCTGACACAACAGCTCTTAAGGCAGCTCTTGATAAGGCAAGAGCAGTTGATTCAACTCGCTACACATCAGATTCTTACAAGGCAATGTGGGCTAAGTATGAGGAAGCTAAGGCTCTTTATGAGACCGCAAACCTTACTAAGAGGGATAATCAGGCAGCTGTAGACGCAGCAGAGGCAGCTCTTACAGCAGCTTACAAGGCTCTTGTTCCGGCAGGCGCTGATTACACTAAGGTAGTAGCAGCTATCGAGAGATTCGAAGCTCTCACAGAGTCCGATTGGACAGCAGATTCTTGGGCAGCTGCAAAGGCTAAGTATGATGCAGCTAAGGAAGCAAACGGCAAGCGCTACACAGTTGACCAGCAGGCAGAGCTTGATGCATTTGCAACAGAGCTCAACGCAGCTATCGACGCACTTGTTCCGGCATCGGCTAACTTCGCAGAGCTTGACGAAATCATCGCAAAGCTTAACGTATATCTCTCCTCTTGGACGAGATATCTCACAGCTGATTATCAGACAAAGGCTAATGCAGCCGTTGATACTGCAAAGTCAGCTACATTCCGTGCACTTACAAAGAAGGATCAGGCTAAGGTTGACGTTATGACAGCACAAATCACTGCTCTCTACAACACTCCTGAGTTCGTAGCATGGGATTACACAAAGATCAACGAAGCTAAGGCAGCTTTCGCAGCAATCGACCGTACAAAGTACACTGACGATTCTCTTGCAGCAGTAGAAGCTCTCTTCGCAGAGGTTGGCGAAAATTGGGTACAGGATCCGAGAAAGCCGGAAGGCGCACAGCAGAGCACATATGCTTCTCAGATGCTCATCCAGTCCAGAGTTCTTAAGTGGGAAACTCTCCTTGTTGAGAAGACAGTTGAGGAGAAGGCTGATTACACAGCTCTCGACGCAGCTATCAAGACAGCTGAGGATCTCCTTGCTAAGGGAACATCAAACTACACAGACGATTCTGTAAAGGTTCTTCAGGACGCTCTTGCAGAAGGTAAGGCTGTTTCAAGAGATCTCCTTGCTTCTGAGCAGGCAACAGTTGACGCAGCAGCAGCTAAGATCAACGCAGCAATGCCGCTCACAGAGAAGGATGCTTCCTACACAGCTCTCGATGCAGCTATCGCTCTTGCTAAGACAAAGAACGCTGACGATTATACAGAGGCTTCTTACAAGGCAATGGCAGATAAGCTTGCAGCAGCTGAGGCAGTTGCACGCAATCTCAAGATTTCTGATCAGGCTATCATCGACAAGGCAGCTAACGAGCTCAACGCAGCTATCTCTGCTCTTGTTCTTAAGCCGACAGATGTTAAGGGCGCTATCCAGTCCGTTGAGTGGACTCCGTCTACAAATTCCTTCAACACATTCAATGTTAAGGTAAATCACGTTGACGGCGACTACGCTTACAAGATTCAGTTCATCGATGCTGACGGTAACACAAGAACTATTGCAAGACGCAATAAGGCAGGTATCGTAACAGCAGCTACTGTTAAGACCTATGACGCACAGGGTAACGAGTGCTCAGAGCTCAGCGCAGATGCAGCATACGACATCTGGACAATTGGCATGAGAATTGCAACAGGTTGTGAGATCAAGGCTATCGCTAAGTTCGGTTACACTTGGGAGAGCAAGGACGTTGCTTACAAGTTCACCGTAAATCTTGTTGAGCCGACAGTTGACACAACAGTTTACAGCATCACTCCTGCCGCTACATCCGGTAAGAACGGCCGTATCAATGTTACAGTTGAGGCTGGTATGGATGTTCAGGGTGTTCGTACAGTAATGTCAACAGGTGCAACTCTTACTCAGAAGGCTTACACAGTTGTAAACGGCCATAAGGTATTTGTTGTACAGGCAAGCTGCAACCTTGCAGGTGCTAACACAATTAAGGTACAGGTTAAGTACAACAACGAGTGGCATGACGCTGATTCGTTCGTATATACCGTAAACCAGTAAGTTGATCACTGTTAAATCAGTGTGAAACACCCAAGGGGGTGCAGGGCAACCTGCACCCCTGCTTTTTTATCTAATTCAATACCGAACAGCCAATTTGCACGGTGTTGAATTAGATAAACGGATATCGAAAATACACCGATCAAAGTTTGTTTCTTTTTTAACAAACTCTCTTTGCAACTTTTGTAAAAACCTACAAAAAAAGTATGAAAAATACGTTATAATGTGCGTTTTGTATGTTGAAAATTGCCATGAAAAAGGATATAATATAAACGTAAAAAATTGATTTTTACGAAAGGAATGAATTTCTATGAAATTAACGACTAACAAGTCCGTACTTGACTGGATCAACGGTAAAGTTGACCTTGTTAAGCCTGACAAAATCGTATGGATCGACGGCTCTGAGGAGCAGCTTGACGGCCTTCGCAAAGAGGCTGTTGAGACAGGTGAAATGATAAAGCTCAACGAAGAAAAGCTTCCCGGCTGTTATCTTCACAGAACTCAGCCGAACGACGTTGCCCGTGTTGAGGACAGAACCTTTATCTGCTCCAAGAAGCAGGAGAATGCAGGTCCGACCAACAACTGGTGCGATCCCGACGAGATGTATCAGAGACTTTACGATATAGCAAGAGATTCTTACAAGGGCAGAACGATGTATGTTATCCCGTTCTCAATGGGTCCCATCGGCTCACCTCTTGCAAAGATCGGTATTGAGCTTACCGACTCGATCTATGTTGTTCTTAACATGGCTATCATGACCCGCGTAGGCAAGAAGGTTCTTGACGTACTCGGCGACAGCAACGATTGGGTTCGCGGCTTCCACGCAAAATGTGATGTTGACCCCGAAAAGAGATATATCTGCCAGTTCCCCGAGGACAACGCAATCATCTCCGTAAACTCTGCTTACGGCGGAAACGTTCTTCTCGGCAAGAAGTGCTTCGCTCTCAGAATCGCTTCTTATCAGGGCTGGAAAGAGGGTTGGATGGCTGAGCATATGCTTATCCTCGGTCTTCAGAATCCGAAGGGTGAGGTTAAGTACGTTGCGGCGGCATTCCCGTCAGCTTGCGGTAAGACAAACCTTGCTATGCTTATTCCTCCGAAGTATCTTCAGGAGAAGGGCTACAAGATCTGGACAGTCGGCGACGATATCTCATGGATGAGAATCGGTGCAGACGGCAGACTTTATGCAATCAACCCCGAGAACGGCTTCTTCGGCGTTGCTCCCGGAACAAATGCAAAGTCAAACTTCAACGCACTTGAGTCAACAAAGAAGAACACGATCTTCACAAATGTTGCGCTCAACCTTGATGACAATACAGTTTGGTGGGAGGGTCTTAATAAGGATCTCCCGACAAACGCTATCGACTGGAGAGGCAACAAGTGGGATGCTTCCAAGTTCAATAAGGCTGACAAGAGCACCTATGCCGCTCATCCGAACTCAAGATTTACGGCTCCCGCTGTAAACTGCCCGTGCATTTCTCCCGAGTTTGACAAGGGCGAGGGCGTGCCGATTTCAGCAATCATCTTCGGCGGCCGCCGTGCAAAGTGCGCTCCGCTGGTTTACCAGTCAAAGAGCTGGGAGAACGGTGTATTCATCGGCTCTGCAATGGCTTCCGAGACAACTGCCGCCGCGGCAGGTGCAGTAGGTGTTGTCCGCCGTGACCCGATGGCTATGCTTCCGTTCTGCGGATATCACATGGCTGATTATTTCCAGCATTGGCTCGACATGGGCAAGAAGCTCGGCGACAAGGCTCCGAAAATCTTCAACGTCAACTGGTTCCGTACCGACGATGAGGGCAACTTCATTTGGCCGGGATTCGGCGACAACATGCGTGTTCTTAACTGGATCGTTGATCGCTGTGAGGGCAAGGCAGACGCTACAGAGACTGCTATCGGTTATGTTCCGAAGCCTGAGGATATCGACCTTACAGACCTTGACATGGATATTGATACGCTCAAGTCGATCCTTGATGTTGATAAGGACACATGGACCAAGGAAGCAGCCGAGATCGAGGAGCATTACAAGAAGTTTGGCGACAAGCTTCCGCAGGAGCTCAGAGATCAGCTTGCTAACCTCAAGGCTAACCTCGAGAAATAATTGTTGTAAATATTGCGACCGTCACATTCGTGGCGGTCGTTTTTTGCGTAAAAAATTGTGTGTTCTGCATTGTGTGGACTGCTTCCCTTAAAAGTCAGCAGAAACTTCTCTTGGCGCCCCTGTAGGGGAGAAAATTAAGGGTAGCAGAAACCTATCTCGGCGCCTCTGTAGGGGAGCTGTCGGCGAAGCCGACTGAGGGGTTTCCTTGAAAGTCTGCTGAAACTCAACTTTAGCATGGGCTCCTCCATTGGGGGAGCTGGCGGCGTAGCCGACTGAGGGAGTAAATTCTTATCAAGCTTAAACTCCTTCCACACGACCTTGGCGTAGACTATTGAATTATAATAAAGGTGAAAAAACACTGGATTTTTTAGAATGATAATGTTATAATAGATTTGCGACATAAACTGAATATCAAAGTGATGTTTTTCAACATGAAAAGACCAGTATTTTTGATAAAAATACCGGCTTTTACACATGTTCTTTTCATGTTGTTCAGTTTGTGTCGCAGCATTCGAGCCGTGTATTTTTTGTGCGTGGCTTCGGCTGCGCACTTTTTATTTTATGGGGGAATTTTAAATGGGCTTTGCCGAGAAGTTCAGAACCGCAAGACGTGCTAAAAAGCTTACTCAACAACAGGTTGCCGATGAATTGAAGATTGACCGCTCTGCGGTTGCTCACTATGAAAACGGAACCGGAAAACCGCAGTTTCATAATATCAGCAAGATATGTGAGCTGTTGGAGCTGACGTATGATGATATTTTTAAGGAATAAGTCTGGATTTTACAAAAACACCTTCAAAAGTGTTATTTATTAAATAATAATTCAAAAAAACAGTTGAGATTTTTTAAAATCGTGGTATAATATGCATTGAATAGTGTATATATACAATTCAGTGCACCTTGCAAAAAGAAAACAGACGTACTGACCCTCTGTGTATTATACACGGAGGATTTTTTATATCTAAGCGAAAGGATTGGTCGTAAAAATGGGTTCACCTTCTGCGAACAAGCGTAAATCAAGAGAGCAGGCTTTCATTATTCTTTTTGAAAAGTCGTTTAATACAGAGCTTTCGGTCGATGAAATAATGGATATCGCCGTTGAGACGGAGGTTATTTCCAAGGACAAAATGACTGCCGACATTGTTAAAAAGGCGGAGGAGCATATTGAAGAAATCGACGCAGTTATCGAGCGCAACCTCAAGGGCTGGAGCAAGCAGAGAATTTCAAAGGTCAGCCTTGCACTTCTGAGAATGGCTGTATGCGAGATAAAATATTTTGACAAGGTTCCCGTCGGCGTTTCGATCAATGAAGCTGTCGAGATCTGCAAGGTCTACGGTTCGGACGAGGACAAGGGCTTTGTAAACGGAATTCTCGGTTCGATTTCAAGGGCAACGTCGCACAATTGAGATGCACATCTTTCTTGAATCTATTTCCGTCATGCTGCACATAAATTCTTTGACTTGCGTCAGCAAGCCTGCAAAATTTTTGCACAGACTGACGAAAAATCTTACTGCGCAATCCGCACGCCTCAATTGTGCGGCATTGCCCAAGAGAAAAAGAGGATTAAAATGCCTTACTTTTTAGGAATTGACACAAGCAATTATACGACCTCGTGTGCGATTTACGACAGCGACACCGATACTATCATTCATCGAAAAAAGCTGTTGCCTGTAAAAAAAGGCGAGCTCGGACTTCGACAGAGCGACGCGGTCTTTCATCATACGGTGCAGCTGCCCGAACTGATGAAGGAGCTATTTGCCGACTTTGACGGCGAGATTGCCGCAATAGGAGTGTCCGATGCGCCGATGAGGGCGGAGGGCTCGTACATGCCGTGCTTTTTGACGGGTGTGTGCGCCGCAGAGTCCATAGCGGCGGCAACGGGCAAGCCTATTTACCGCTTCTCGCATCAGCAGGGGCACATCATGGCGGCTCTGTTTTCATCGGGCAGACGTGAATTGTACGGACAGGATTTCTTTGCTTTCCATGTTTCGGGCGGCACCACGCAGGCATTGCTCGTCAGCGGTGAGCTGGACGCAAGGCTGATTGCTTCGTCGCTCGACCTCAAGGCGGGGCAGGCGGTTGACAGGGTCGGCGTAATGCTCGGCTATCCGTTCCCGGCGGGAAAATATGTTGACGAGCTGGCGCAGAAAAGCGACAAGAAATACAAGATAAATATTAAGCTCAAGGACGGCAACTGCTGTCTTTCGGGCGTTGAAAATAAATGCAGGGCGATGTTTGAAAAGGGCGAAAAGCCCGAGGACATCTGCCGCTACTGCCTTGACTACATAATGACGGCTCTTTATAAAATCGCGCTTTTTGCGAAAGAAAAGTACGGCGATCTGCCGATGATTTTCTCGGGCGGAGTTATGTCAAATAAAATTATAAGAGAAGAGTTTGAAAAAGCTCTCGGCGCAGGCTTTGCGACACCCGAATTTTCGGCGGACAATGCCGCAGGAATCGCACTGCTGGCGCACAAGAGGACACTTGAATGAAATCAACAATACTGAGCGTTACGCAACTGAATACCTATATAAAGTCGATAATCGACGGCGATATGCTCCTGAGAAGCCTTTATGTCGTGGGCGAGATATCGAATTTCACGAACCACTACAGGACGGGTCATTTTTACCTGACACTCAAGGATGAAAACTGCGCCGTCAAGGCGGTCATGTTCGCTTCGGCAAACAGACGGCTGAAATTCATGCCCGAGAACGGCATGAGGGTTGTCGTCAGGGGCAGAGTTTCGGTCTTTGAGCGTGACGGACAGTATCAGCTATATATTGACGATATGCAGCCCGACGGCTTGGGCGCACTCAATCTTGCGTTTGAACAGCTGAAAAACAAGCTGGCGCAGGAGGGTTTGTTTGACGAACGCTTCAAAAAGCCGATCCCGCACCGTGCGACACGCATAGGCGTTGTAACCTCGGCGACGGGCGCAGTTATCCAGGATATCAGAAACGTTATTTCAAGACGGTATCCGTTGGCAGAAATTATTCTTGCACCTGTTCAGGTGCAGGGCGCATCAGCCGCTCCGCAGATCGTTGATGCGATAGAGCAATTTAATTCGAGCGACTATGCCGATGTTCTGATCGTCGGACGCGGCGGCGGATCGCTTGAGGATCTGTGGGCATTCAATGAAGAAATTGTTGCAAGGGCGGTTTTTAACAGCCGAATTCCGATAATTTCGGCGGTCGGACATGAAACGGATTTCACAATCTGCGATTTTGTTGCCGACCTGCGGGCACCGACACCGTCGGCGGCGGCGGAGCTTGCCGTTCCCGATATCCGCGAGGACATTGCATTTGTGCAAACGGTCGTTTACGAGTGCGAGGCAACGCTTTTACAGCGAATAAATGACGAAAAAAGAAAGCTTGATATTATAAAGGAAAGGCTTGAATACAGAAGCCCGATGATGCTTATTGACCAAAAGTTGCAGCTTGTTGACAGCTATCTGACGAGTGCGCTTCTGAGCATACAGCGCAGGCTGGACACGGAAAACGCGAGATTTTCCGCAACGGCGGCAAGGCTTGATGCGCTCAGTCCGCTGAAGGTCATGGCAAGGGGATATTCGATAGTCACGAAGGATAAAGAGGTCGTTACAAGCTCAAAAAAGCTTGAAAAGGGCGACAGAATAACCGTCGGATTCGCCGACGGAGAAAGAAACTGCGAGGTGCTTTAAATGGCGGCAAAAATGACATACGAACAGGCGATGGCAAGGCTTGAAGAGATAGTCACGAAGCTTGACGACGGCAGTTTGCCGCTTGACGAATCAATAAAGCTTTTCGAAGAAAGCACAAAGCTTGCCTCGTTTTGCAACACGAGCCTTGAAAAGGCAAAGCTGAAAATCACCGAGCTTTCCGAAAAGCAGGAGGGCTGACGGGTAAGTAGGTTTTGCGGGTAGAATTGAAAGTCGGCGGAAAACCATCTCGGCGCCCCTGCAGGGGAGCTGTCACGGCTTGCCCGTGACTGAGGGGTTTTGTAAAGAGTTTGATGAAATTTGTTTTAACCCCTCCGACTTCGGCGCAAACCGCCGAAGCCACCTCCCCTAAAGGGGCGGCGAGAAAATTAACTGAGACTATTTTGCTCTCATGGATGAAGCAAGAGCGATAAACGGAGAATGAAAATGAGAAAAATAATTCCTTTTCCTGTTTGGAGAATAGAAGAATTAGAAAAGAAGCTGGAAGAATATGAAGAAAAAGGATATAGAGTAAAAAAGGCAAGATGCTTATTCCTTTTTGAATTTGAAAAAACCACTCCCAAAAGAACCGATTGCTTTATCCCGTACAGCGTTTCCAAAAACTTTGACGGTTATAAAAATATGGTTAGAGGAAGCAGAGCTGACAGTAGGTTTTGTAATTTTGCGGTTATAAGGACGGGTGAAGATAAGGAAAAGCTTTCGTTTATCCGCAGTGCGAGAATGGATTATGTAAAAAGTGTTATAAGAACAAGAATGTTCTTTGCATTGGGCTTTTTGCTGCTTTGGATTTTTGCCCTTTTTATGGATATGAACCGCATGACGGAAGTTAAACTTAATTTTTATATTGCTTTTATTTCTGTTGCATTTATATTTTTGTGCTATTATTTTTACGGCTTTATAATTCAAATTAAAAAATGTAACAGAAAAGAAAAAGAAATCAAAAGCAAATCACGGAAGGAAAATTAAACGGAGAATGAAAATGAAAAGAATTTACTCAATATTCTTGACAATGATTATTATTCTTTTTACTGTGCAGGTTTGTTTTGTCTCAGCTTTGGAATCGGGATTTTCAACAGAAAAAATGAGTTCAGATGAACAGAAAAACATTATTTCTAATCTCAGAATAGAACGAACCGATAAGGAACCGAAAAACAGTGCATTGCTATGCTTTGATGTAAGCGATGACGGATATATTGCTATAGGAAGTAATTCGCTGTCACAAAAAAATATTTCTGTGTATGACGAAAAAGGTAGTTTTATATATGGATATACTTTTAAATCAGACGGAAGCTTTGGCGTAGGTTGGAAAAATGATTTTTTAGTTATTTATTTGGTCAGAGAAAATGCGTCAATTACACTTAACAATAACGGCGAAGTTTTGCTGTGCGAGGAAATAAAAGATACAGCCGAAAACAGTTCGTATTGGAACGATGAAATCTTTTCGGCGGAACGCACAAGGAATAATACCCGATATACGATGAAAAACAAATCAAAGCTGTTAAATATATTTGCAACTTCATATTCAGTGTTAGAAAAAACTGATGAAAGCGGAGTAAGCATTATTTATGATAACAGCTCAAATTATGAGATAAAATTGATTGCAGAGTGCATGGGAATAATTGTGCTAATTATCATTGCAATTATTTGCCTGACTAAACAGTTTAAGAAAAAACGTGAAAACAAATCCCAAAAGGAATGATTATATGAGTCACATTGAAATGATAAACAAGGCGCTGGAGGGCTACATGCCCGAGAGCGAGGACATAGTCAGCCGCGCGATGCGCTACAGCGTTGAAAACGGCGGCAAGCGTATCAGACCCGAGTTGGTGCTCTCATTCTGCGAGGCTTGCGGCGGAGATGCCGAGAGTGCACTGCCGCTTGCGTGTGCGCTTGAAATGATACATACCTATTCGCTGATTCATGACGATCTGCCGTGCATGGATAACGACGATTTCCGCAGAGGAAAGCCGTCGTGCCATATTGCGTTCGGTTATGAATATGCGCTTCTCGCAGGTGATGCTCTTTTGACGCTTGCCTTTGAAACGGCGGTCAAAGCGAAGCTCCCTGCCGACAGAATAATCGACTCGGTTGCCGTTCTCTCAAAAGCGGCAGGTTGGGCAGGAATGGTCGGCGGACAGGTTATGGATCTCCAAAACGAGGGCAAAAAGGTCGGCATTGACGATATTGAAAAGACCGACGCTCTCAAAACGGGCGAGCTTATCCGTGCCGCCTGCGTCATGGGCTGTATCGCCGCAGGACGCAAGGATATGATCCCTGCCGCTGAGGAATATGCGAGATGTATCGGAATCTCATTCCAGATAGTCGATGATATTCTCGACGTGACAAGCGATGAGCAGACGCTCGGCAAGCCGATAGGCAGTGACGACGAAAACGAAAAATGTACATATGTTTCACTTCTCGGAATCGAACGCTCAAAGGAGATCGTTTCCGAGCTTACCGAAAAGGCAAAGGACGCGTTGAAAGAATTTGACGGCGACGCCGAATTTCTCGTTGACTTTGCCGACAAGATGGAAAAGAGAAAGCACTAATTACTTGTTTAATCGGATGTGAAGAGTATTGGATAAGAAAATTAAATATCTCAATAAAATACATTCGCCCGCTGACCTCAAAAAGCTTGACAGCTCGGAATATCCAAAGCTTGCGCAGGAGATCAGAGAGGTGCTTGTTGACACCGTTTCAAAAAACGGCGGACATCTTGCGTCCAATCTCGGCGCGGTTGAGCTGACGATAGCTATTCATCTGAGCTTTGACTCGCCGAAGGATAAAATAGTTTGGGACGTCGGACATCAGGCATATACGCACAAGCTCCTGACGGGTCGGTACGATGTGTTTGACACGATTCGCCAAAAGGATGGAATCTCGGGCTTCTGTCATCCGAACGAAAGCGAGCACGACACCTTTTACAGCGGACACAGCGGAACATCGGTTTCCTCGGCTTTCGGCATTGCGGAAGCGAATAAAATCAAGAAAAACAATAACTACACGATTGCCGTTATCGGCGACGGTTCGTTCACGGGCGGTCTTGTTTACGAGGCGCTCAACAATGCAGGCAGGTCAAAGACGAACCTTATTGTTATTCTCAACGATAACGAGATGTCGATTTCAAAGAACGTCGGCTCTGTTGCAAAGTATCTTACAAAAATCCGTTCAAAGAAGCGCTATGTCCGCATGAAAGCGAAGCTGGAGCGTTTCCTTGACAGGATCCCGCTCATCGGCCACAGCATGGCGAGCGGACTGTTCAATTTCAAAACTGCTATTAAAAATCTCATTTACGAAAGCACGATTTTTGAGAAAATGGGATTCAGATACATGGGCCCGATCGACGGTCATGACATAGGAATGATGTGCGAGGCGCTGGAGACGGCGAAGAGCCTCGGCTCACCGGTTCTTCTCCATGTCAATACAGTCAAGGGCAAGGGCTATAACTATGCGGAAAAGGATCCGAGCCACTTCCACGGCATTTCGGATTTCGATATAAACACGGGCGAGCCCCATTCGTCGGGAGACACATTCTGCAACGAATTCGGCAAGCTGATGTGCAAGATGGCGCAGGAGGACAAGCGAATCACGCTTATCACTGCCGCAATGTCGCTGGGAACAGGACTGACCGAGTTCAGCGACAAATATTCGGAAAGATTCTTTGATGTCGGCATCGCCGAGGAGCATGCCGTTACCTTTGCGTCGGGTCTTTCAAAGGGCGGAATGCTGCCTGTTTTTGCGGTTTATTCAACGTTTTTACAGCGCTGCTATGATGAGATAATTCATGACGGCGCATTGCAGGATCAGAAGCTGGTGCTTGCGATCGACCGCGCGGGCTTCGTCGGCGACGACGGCGAGACGCATAACGGACTTTATGACGTTGCTTTTTTGCAAAGCATTCCCAAGGTGACGGTCTACTCGCCGTCAACCTATGACGAGATGAAGGTCGATTTCGGCAACGCATTTTACCGTGACAAAGACGTTGTTGCGGTTCGCTATCCGAGGGGCGGCGAACCTGAAATTCCCGAGGATTACACACCGTCGTTCGGAACCTACGATATCTACGGCGACGCTTCCGCAGATACGGTTATAGTGACCTACGGCAGGCTGTTCTTTGAGGCGGCGAAGGCTGTTAAGGAGCTGCCGAAGCATGACATAAAAGCAAGGGTTCTGAAGCTCAACAGAATAAAGCCCATTGACCCCGAGGCTCTCAAGGAGGTTATGAACGCAAAGCATATTTTCTTCTATGAGGAGGGCGTAAGGAGCGGAGGAATCGGCGAAAAGTTCGCTGCTGAGCTTCTTCAGCACGGCTACAGGGGCAGTTATGATATAACGGCTGTTGAGGATTGCTTCGTTAAGCAGGCGAAGGTGCCCGAGCTTATTAAGCAATATAAATTTGACAGCGAAAGCATGGTAAATAAAATCGTCGAAAGGACGACCGAGGTGTAAAATATTGTCGGATAAAATAAGACTTGATATAGCGCTCACTCAGCGCGGACTTGCTGAATCGAGGGAGAAAGCCAAGGCGCTGATTATGGCGGGGCAGGTTTACCTCAACGGTCAAAAGGAGCTGAAAGCTGGCGCTTCGGTGAAGCCCGATGATGAGATTGAAGTCAGGGGCAGCCGCAATCCTTTTGTCAGCAGGGGAGGGCTCAAGCTGCAAAAGGCGGCGGAAAAATTTGATATTGACCTCGGCGGATGCATATGTATGGATATAGGCGCATCGACGGGCGGCTTTACGGACTGCATGCTCACCCACGGCGCAAGCAAGGTATATTCGATCGACGTCGGCTACGGTCAGCTCGCATGGAAGCTGAGAACGGACGAGCGTGTGGTCAACATGGAGCGCACGAATTTCAGATATGTTACGCATGAGCAGATCCCTGAGGATATCGACTTTGCGAGCGTTGATGTTTCTTTCATCTCGCTGAAAATTATTCTTCCCGTTCTGCGAGAGCTTCTCAAAAGCGACGGACAGGCTGTGTGTCTTATAAAGCCGCAGTTTGAAGCAGGCAGGGAAAAGATAGGCAAGAAGGGCGTTGTCCGCGATCCGCAGGTTCATGTTGAGGTAGTTGAGAATATAGTCAATTTTGCGCTCGAAAGCGGATTTGACGTAAAGAATCTTGATTTTTCACCTATCAAGGGACCTGAGGGCAACATCGAATATCTCATGCACATTCAAAAGAGCGAGAACGCGCAAAAGCTGTGCGATATTGAGCCTGAGGAGCTTGTGAAGCTCTCGCACGGCGAGCTTGATAAATAAGGCAGGGGAACAGTATGAAAATCGCATTACTTCCCAATTTGACGAGAAAAAACGCTTTGCAGGTGTCGCTCGACGTTTGTGCCGAGCTGGAAAAGCACGGCATGAGCTACTGCATAAAGCGCGATTATAAAGATAAATTCAAGGGCACAAAAGCCGAGTTCAGCACGGTTGACGAAATGATCCAAACCTGCGATATCGTGATAGCGGTCGGCGGTGACGGAACGATAATCCATGCCGCAAAATTCGGCAAGCCGACGCTCGGAATAAACGCGGGACGAATTGCCTTTATGGCAGGTCTTGAGCCGTCTGAGCTGAACATGCTCTCAAACCTCAAGAGCGGAAAATACGAGCTTGACCGCAGAATGATGCTCAGAGCGGAAATACTTTCACCGAGCGGAGAGGTGCTCAGCGTTCACCACTGCGTAAACGATGCGGTGATCGCAAGGGGCTTTCAGATAAAAATGGACGACTTTATCGTTGAGCATAACGGCAAGTTCCTCAACAAATACACGGCTGACGGAATTATTTTTTCCACGCCGACAGGCTCGACCGCCTACAATCTTTCCGCGGGCGGACCTGTAGTCGATCCGCAGATCGAAAGCATTTTACTCACGCCGATATGCACCCATTCGCTTTTCTCCCGTGCGCTGATTTTCAAGCCCGATTCGGAATTTGTTCTTCACGGCAAGGGCGATATTGAGATCGGACTTTCCTGCGACGGTGAGGACGCTATCCCGATTGAGGAGAATTGCTCAGTCAGAATCACAAAGGCGGAAATGTTCGGCGAATTCATAAGAATAAAGAACGAGACGTTTCTTGAAATACTTAACAGCAAGCTTGAACAGAGAAGGCTGTAAAAGGAGATAAAAAGCCATGAAAAAGAAAAGACACAGTATGATTCTCAAGCTTATCGAGATGTATGCGATCGGTACGCAGGAGGAAATGCTTGAAAAGCTTGAGGAGAACGGTTTCAGCTCGACCCAGGCAACCGTTTCACGCGATATTAAGGAGCTGAGACTTGTCAAGCAGATGGACAAGAACGGCGTTTACCGCTATGTTGAGGGCAAGAGCGAGACTGACGAATATCTTTCAAAGTATAACACTATTTTCTCTCATTCTGTCATTTCCTCGGACTATGCGGGCAACACTACGGTAATCAGATGCCATGAGGGTATGGCAAATGCCGCCTGCGCCGCCTTCGACAACATGGAGTGGGAGGGTCTTGTCGGTACTATCGCGGGTGACGACACGATTTTTGCGCTTTGCAGGACAGAGGCCTCCGCACACGAGCTTAAGGAATCAATTGACAGAATCATCAAATCCGTTTCCCACGGAGCATGACAGACTGACATTTTTTCGGATGTGATCATATGCTTACAAGCCTGAAAATTGAAAATGTTGCGATAATCGAAAGCGCCGCCATTGAATTCGGCTGCGGACTCAATGTCCTGACGGGCGAAACGGGCGCCGGTAAATCAATTGTTATCGACTCGATAAATGCAATTCTCGGCGAGCGAACCTCCCGTGATATCATCAGAACGGGGGCGCAGAGCGCTAAGGTTTACGCCGTGTTTGAGGACGTCAATGCAAGGGTTCGTGAATTCCTTGACGAGAACGGAATCGACTGCGAGGACGGAGTGCTGATAATCAACAGAACGCTCAGCCGCGAGGGCAAGAATATCTGCCGTCTCAACGGTGCACCTGTCACGGTTTCAATGCTTCGTGAGATCGGCGGCGAGCTGATCGACATTCACGGTCAGCACGACAATCAGTCGCTTCTCTCGCCCGAAAAGCACTGCGGATTTGTTGACAGCTTTGCGGGCAATGCGGACATCATTGCCGATTACCGCGAGAAATACGGCAGACTTTGCGAGATAAGGAGCAAGCTCAAAAAGCTGACGACCGATGAAAGCTCCAAGTCGCAGAGAATTGATTTCCTGACCTATCAGATCGACGAGCTTGAAAAGGCGGAAATAACCGTCGGTGAGCGTGACGAGCTGAAGGCGAGAAAATCGCTTATCAATAATTCGCAGAAGGTTATCGAAAGCCTGAATATTGCTTACGAAGCTCTGAAGGCAGACGGGGCAGGAATCGACATGATAACCGACGCTGAATCGGAGATATCGGACGCGAGCGCTTATATGGAAACGCTCGGCGAAGCGTCGGAGAAGATAACGGATATCAGATATGAGCTTGAGGACATTGCCGAAACGGTGCGTGACGCAATGTCAGAGGTCGATTTTGACCCGTCCGAGCTTGAGGATATCGACGAAAGGCTGGATCTTCTTTATCGCCTTTCAAAGAAATACGGCAACACCGAGGAGGAAATGCTCGAGTATCTTGAAAAAGCAAGGGAGGAGCTTGACAACATAGCCTTCTCGGAGGAAAAGGTAAAGGAGCTTCAAAAGCAGGAGCGGGAAGCTCTCGCTGAGGCGGAATCGGCGGCTCAAAGGCTGACTGAATCGAGAAAGACGGCAGGTAAAAAGCTCAGCAATGCAATATGCTCCGAACTTGAATTCCTTGACATGCCGAATGTGCGCTTTGTCATAAAATGCGATGATGTCGGACTGACCGAGAACGGAAAGGACGAGCTTGAATTCCTCATTTCAGCCAATGTCGGCGAGGAGCCGAAGCCGCTTGCGAAAATTGCTTCGGGCGGCGAGCTTTCAAGAATCATGCTTGCAATTAAGAATGTGCTTGCCGAGACAGACGGCGTTGACACGATGATATTTGATGAAATTGATACGGGTGTCAGCGGCAGAGCGGCTCAGAAGATCGCCATGAAGCTCAGAAGCGCGTCAAAGGGCAGACAGGTAATCTGTGTTACGCATCTTGCACAGATCGCGGCGCAGGGCGACGTTCACCTTTATATCAGCAAGTCCGTTTCCGACGGAAAGACATATACAAATATTAAGTCGCTCATCGAAGAAGAACGTGTTGCGGAAATCGCACGAATCATGGGCGGCATGGAGATAACGAAGCTCCAGCTTGAGAGCGCAAGAGAAATGCTCAGAAATGCGGACAACTTGTAAATAAAAGGACTGCCACTAAATACGGCGGTCCTTTTGTGCAAAAGTTTGTACATATGGTATATTTGTATATATTTGAGAAAAAATTTGGGTATTGTATTTTTTTTGAATCTATGATACAATGATAAAAAATATAATGGAGATTGTGTAAAATGAAAAAGGAATACTCAAAGACACGCTACATAGCTTTGCTTTGTTCATTTATTATAGTTTTCAGCTTCGTCATGACGGGCTGCGGTACGGTTAAGAAGATCACGCAGAAGAAGTCTGCCAACGGCTCCGATGAAATTCAGATCGGACAGGGCACTGATATTCTGGAGGGACCGACGCAGATCGTTGTCGGCGAGAACGGTCAGTCGTTCATTGTTGACAACAACGGTCATTCGGTGGTTTATAATCCGAACCAGTCGGGCAACAAGTACACGGCAAGCAGCTTGACCCCGAGCAATACAACTCCGAGCGCTTCAACCAACAGACAGACGACAACCAAGAGAACCACTACCACAACGAAGAAAACCACGACCGAAGCGACAACAGCCACTCCGAAAGCGGTTTACAATGCTCTTGCTCCGCAGAGAAAGTTCGGCTTTAACGGCGCTTACGACTGGGGCTCAAAGTTCGTTAATTTCTACCTTTCGACCATCAGAGTTTATTTTACTTATAACGATAAGGATTGGCTTGTTGAGCTTTGGAAGGGCGAATATGCCATGGCTACGGTCGGCTGTGAGGTAGGCTTCTATTACAGGGACCACAACCAGTCGCTTCTTGATACGCTCGGTCCGAACAACCTTCTTTACAAAAGCGTTGCGGACGAGGACGCAATGGAGGTTTCGATGAAGCTTTGGCAGTATGAGAAGTCAACGGACGCAACTCCCGTTCAGAAGATCAACTACAGCAAGAGAAATTGCTGGTGGGCGGCAGATTTTGAGACGGGCGTGCTTGAAAAGCACCGCGACCAGACCACACTTGTTATGATGGCGACTATTGATTTCCCGACCGATAAGATGATGAATCTTTTCCTTGACGCGCTCGAGGAGGAGGGCTTCAAGGAGGGAACGATCAATTCCTACCACAACTACGAGAGATATTCCGTCAGCGGAAAGATTGTTACGATCTGCTGGAAAAATTATGATTACAGTAAGGCACATTCGTAAAAAACAATTACTTTATTTTCCTGAAATCACTTGACTTTTGCGTTGATATGGGTTACAATACCCATGTTAATAAATATCATGAAAGGATGAGTTCGTATGAAAAAGTTCTTGGCAATTCTTATGGTAGCCGCTGTTTGCGCAACCGTTGCTTTCTCTGTTCGTGCTGAAAACGACGCAGCTGAGGACGTTCCCGAGACAACAACCTCCACTATTGAAGGTGCAGTTAATGCTCTCCAGAACGACGCAAAGGCTGAAGAAATCGCGAACGATATCGTTGACGCTGTTAAGACAGGCGCTGCAAAAGAAGATGTTGCTAATCTCCTCGCTACTCTTGAGAAGTACATCAACGATAAGGGCATCGGTTCTGATGAAATTAAGGATCCGGGCGCACTTCGTGATATCGCTGATGCATTCCTTACAGATGCCGGCGTTGACGTAGAAGCTCTTAATAATGCTATTTCAAACAGCATTATTGCTAACAAGGCTCTTGAGCTTTACTACAAGCCCGATGACGAGACAACAACTGAGCCGGAAGCTCCGACAGAGCCTGAACCGGACGTTCCCGCATGCGGCTTCGTTGGCTGATTCTTCATTAAAATGCAGTTTAAAGGTGATGGATTTTCCGTCACCTTTTTGCTTTATTAACCGTTTTTTAACAATTATTTAATCTGTACGCAGTAATTTTATTGTCTAATAATATTGGTAGTAGTATCGCTTTCCGAGAGCGTCGGACGGGCGATATCCTCCTCTTTAACCTCGCGTTTCAGTGTCGGCAGGTCGTTGGTATTCAGCCCGTTGCCGATTTTATAAAGAATCATCGTTTTGCCTACATCATAATCATTGACGGTCAGTCGGAACTTGCCCGATGCTCCCGTGGATTTAAAAAGCTCCGCGCTTTTTTCGGCGGAAAGTCCTGCGAACGCTTCAATAAGCTCGATACACGTTTTTTCAAATGCGCGGTTATCGGCTTTTTTCGCCGTTACGGTGCATTGAATGATTTCGCCGTCCTCCGCGGCATAGAGGCAGAGAAGAACACCGTTTTCGATATGTTTGCCGACAAACATTCCGTCGGATTTTGAAAAGGTAAACATTTCGCTTTTTATTTCACTTCCCGAGACGCTGTTGTATTGCTTCAGCAGCTCGTCAATATTCATTTGCTTCTGACCCACACAGGCGGTCAGCAAAATTATAATCAGTACGGAAAATAATATTTTGAGGGATTTCATTGTTGTGCTCCCGAAAAAATAATGTTATTATATAGATATAAAACTAAGGGGTGCGTTTATGCAGAAGAAAAAGAAGAATAACAAAAAAATAATTATTCTCTGTTCGGTTTTGGCGGTTGTTGTGCTGTCCGTTGTCGCTTATATGATTTTTAAGCCCGAGGAAAAGCTCGCAGTCAGCACGGTTCAGGCAACCAAGCAGACGATCAATGAAACGCTTGACACAACGGGAACTGTTTCAACGGCTTCCGAAAAGTCGTTTACACTGATCGACAAGGTCAAGGTAAAGACGGTCAACGTCAAGGTCGGCGACACGGTCAAGGCAGGCGATGTGCTTGCAACATTTGACGTTTCCTCGCTTGAAACCGCCCTTACGGAAAAGGAAAACAACTATCAGAAGGCGCTCGCGGCATATAACAAGGCGAAAAACGAGTCCTCTTCGGCAAGCAAGAAGATATCCTCCACGAAGAAGCAGATTGCCGATCTTGAGGCTCAGATAGAGAAGCTTAAGTCTAAGTCGAACACCTCAGCGACCAAGCCTTCATCAAGCAGCAGCTCATCGGGAGTTAAGGTCTCGGACGACCTTGTAAAGAGATTTATAAAGATCGCAAAGCGCTTCGGCGTTGAATATGACGAAGCAACAGCGAGAAAGGTGCTCACATCGCTCCTTTCGGCAGGCTCAAGCACCTCGGATATCTCGGGTCTGCTCGATAATCTCGGAATGATCGCGGGCGGCTCAGGTTCCTTTGACATGGGTGCTCTGGCTCAGATGAGCGGCGGTTCAAGCGCGCTTATCAATGCCGAAATGTCGCTCGTTTCTCTCAAGGCTCAGCTCGCAACGCTTGAGCTTCAGTCGAACGACACCTACACATCGCTTTACAAAACAGTTTATGAAAACGCACAGTCGGAATATCAGAAGGCTCTTGCTCAGACCAATGAGATGAAAAAGGGCTGGATCGCAGAGGAAAAGGGACTTGTCAGCGAGGTCAATATTACCGTCGGCGAAACGGTTGAGGTTCAGACCGCCGTTGACGGCAAGGATATCGACATAAGCTCGATCATTTCCTCGATTTCCTCGGGTCTTGATGTTTCGAAGATGGTCAGCGCATTTTTCGGCTCCGAAAAGGTGGGTATCAAGGTTCTCAACTATCCGCTTGTTGCCGATATTTCGCTGAGCAAATATGATGTTCTTGACGTCAGCCTCAACCAGGACGTTATTGTAAAGTCCGCAAACAATGAGGAGCATGAGGGCAAGGTGTCGTATGTCGGCGCAGTTGCAACCTCCACAGGCGGTTCAATTGACATCAATTCGATCATGTCCGGCGGAAACAGCTCGAGCACGATCCCCGCACAGGTCACGATAGAGGACGGCGACAAGTCGTTCATCGTCGGCACCGACGTTGACGTTTCAATCGTCACGGATACGCAGGAAAATGCGCTTGTTGTTCCCGTTGAAGCGATAATTATAGACGGCTCGGACGTATATGTTTATGTATATAATCAGGAAAAATCAACAGCCGTAAAGACCAAGGTTACTCTCGGAATATCGAACGATACCTATTATCAGGTGCTTTCGGGCATCAGCGAGGGTGATGTTCTTATCAAGAACACAAGCGGACTTGAGGACGGAGTTAAGGTCAAGCTGAAGTAACGGAGGACTGCTGTGGATATCAGAGAAAACATACGCATTGCAATTTTCAGCATAAAAACGAATATGATGCGTTCTCTTCTGACGATGCTCGGTATTATAATCGGCGTTGCTTCGGTCATTGCGATTATAACTATCGGCAACGGCGGACGCGATTACATTGTCGGCATGATCGAGGACATGGGCTCAAACGCGATTCAGATCGCCGTCAATGTGAACACCGCAAACCAGTCCGAGTATATTTCCGAGGAGGACATTGCTTCAATCAAAAAGCTCGGCACGGTCAGCTATTGCTCGCCCTATGAATTTTCCTTCGGTCAGGCTCAGGCAGGCAAATATGACGGCTTCGTTTTCACGATCGCAGGCAACGAGGATCTGCTTTTCATCAATCAGATGACGACAAAATACGGGCGCTCATGGACAAAGGACGAGTATGACCAGAAGCGCAACGTCTGCATCATCAGCACCATGACGGCGAAGGAGATTTTCGGCAAGGAAAACTGCGTCGGAGAGACGATAAATTACACGATAAACAACACGACCGTTTCACTTAAGATTATCGGCGTTGTGGATATGACGGAAAATTCCATGATATCGCAGGATCAGATGGAGAGCATGATGTCGTCGTATTCATCAAATTCGATGAGCATGGGCATGATTGCAATTCCTGCCTCGCTCAACGGAGAGCTGAACGACAGGGTGAACAGGTATACTCAGATATATTTCATGGCGAGCGACGGAGCTGACCTTGACAACACAGGCGAATCGGCGCTCAACCTCATAAAAACAAGGCACGGAAGCTTTGACGATTCGGTGTATACGCTCAACATAATGGCAACATACATTGATCTGCTTGATTCCGTTATCAGCATCTTCACGACGTTCATTGCCGCAGTCAGCGCGATATCGCTTCTCGTCGGCGGAATAGGCGTTATGAACATCATGCTTGTTTCGGTAACCGAGCGAACAAGGGAAATCGGCATCAGAAAGGCGCTCGGAGCCAAGACGTCAACAATTATGCTCCAGTTCCTGACAGAGTCCGTGATACTTTGCCTGCTCGGCGGCGCGATCGGCTTTGTGCTCGGCGTCGGCGGCGCGTGGGCGGTGGCGGCTTATATCAACATACCGATAACCGTCAAATTCTCAACGGTTCTTATCGCTGTCGGTTTCTCCAGCGCAATAGGAATTTTCTTTGGAATTTATCCTGCAAAGCGTGCGGCGCAGATGACGCCGATAGAGGCTTTGAGAAGAGATTAAGGCAATGCCGCACCAATTGAGGCACATACCTTGCTTGCGTTACAAATAAACGGCCGCGGCGAAAAGCTGCGGTCGGTCATTATATAAGGGTGATGGTTTATGGCAGTACATGAATTTGCAATGATGCCGCAGGAGCCGCAAAAGGGCGTGCGGTTCGATGAATACGAGCCGCAGAAGTATGCTTGTATATCTGTGCCCGACGAAGCGGTTGAAAGCATCTTACAAGGGCTGAACGGTGTCGAATTCTATCATCATGCTGTTGATGAGCCGAAAAAGGGGCTTGCCTATTGCGGAATAACGCTGATTCCGCCTGCCTCGGCTCGGAAATTTATTGAGGTGATAGGGGATTCGGTAGAGCTTGCCAATCTCAAAGCGCTTCTTGAAACGGCGCTGATGTTTGATAAATGGATAATTCATTTCGGAATATAAACGGAGGTGCCGATATGGAAAATGTAAATATTCGTGTAGCTTCGCCCTATGACGCGGAAAGGCTGCTGGCAATCTATGCGCCGTATGTCGAGAAAACGGCTATTACGTTTGAGTATGACGTGCCGACGGTGCATGAATTCAGAAAGCGAATTGAGCAAACACTTGGAAAATACCCGTATCTCGTTGCCGAGGTCGGGGAAGAGATAGTTGGATATGCTTACACAGGCTCGTTTGTAGGCCGCGCGGCATATGACCACTCTGCGGAAACGTCGATTTATGTCGATGAAAACTGCCGTCACGGCGGAATAGGTAAGAGGCTTTATGATGCGATCGAAGAAATTTCGGCGGCGCAGAATATTATAAATCTCTATGCCTGTATCGGCTATCCCGAGGTTGAGGACGAGCATCTGACGATGAACAGCGTCGGCTTCCATGAGCACCTCGGATATAGGCTTGTCGGACATTTTAAAAAGTGCGGCAGAAAGTTTGACACATGGTACGACATGGTGTGGATGGAGAAAATTATCGGAGAGCACGGCGAAGAGATAAAACCGTTTGTGCCGTTCCCCGAGCTTATAACAAAAGAAACGCTTGAGCGATGAACTCAAGCGTTTTTGTTTATAGATCAATATTTTCTTTTAATTTTCAGCGTTGTGGTTTTCGGAAACTCGGTGTCGCGAATCTTCGTTTTTGTGACCTGCTTGTATGCGGGCAGCTGCATGTTGATCGCGCGCACGTCCTTTTTAAGACGATCCCTTGCGTCGGGGGCTTCAACCTCGTCAAGGAAGAATTCGGCGGTTATTGCGCCGTCCTCGGCATAAACAACGACCTCTTTTATGTAGTCAACTGTCAGGAGCTTGTCCTCGATCTCTTCCGGGGAAACATTCTTTCCGTTTGAAAGAACGATGAGGTTCTTCTTGCGGCCTCTGAGGAAAAGAAAGCCGTCCTTGTCCATGTAGCCGTAATCGCCTGTCTTAAACCATTCGCCGTCAAAGGCCTCGGCTGTCGCTTCCGGCTCGTCGTAATATCCCATCATGACGTTAGAGCCTTTTGCATAAACCTCGCCGACACCCTCTTCGTCGGGATCCTTTATCATAACGTCGTTGCACTCAAGCGCATAGCCTGCACTGCCGACCTTATAGCTGCTGAGTCTGTTGCAGGTGATGATCGGTGAGCACTCGGTTGTGCCGTAGCCGTTGATTACCTGAATTCCGAGATCGTACATGCCCTTTTCGTATTTCGGATCGAGAGCCGCGCCGCCGCAGATTATCATTTCGAGATTTCCGCCGAGGTTGTCAAGAACCTCCTTGAAAAGCTTCCTTCTGACGTCAATGCCGATCTTCATAAGCGCATTGCTGAACTTGATACCTTTTTTGAGCTTTTCCTCCTTGCCCTCCTTGCGGGCGGTGAACCAGATCTTTTTATAGATTGTTTCAACTGCAAGAGGAACCGCCGTTATATGCTGAGGGTGATAGGTGAACATGTCTTTCTGGAGATTTCTCAGGCTTGAGCATATGTAGCCCCATTCGGAGAGCAGGGGACTTGCAAAAAGTGCGCTTGCCCATGAAAGGGTATGGTTGAACGGAAGAAATGCGACAGTTTGGCTCGCCGTCATTGCACGGCAGGTTGCGATCGCGTCAACGGCGACGTTCTTCTGCGAGAGCATAACGCCCTTGCTTTTGCCCGTTGTGCCCGAGGTGTAAACAATAAAGCCGAGATCGTCGGGCTTAACCTCGTCGTCGAGATAATTTTCAGCTCCGTCGTCCAGCTCCTCATGACCCATTCTTACAAGCTCGTCAAAATCCTCAAGCTTGAGATAGACCGAAAGCTTGACGTCGGGATTTTCTTTCATCATCTGAATTGCGGGGGCGAAATCCTGCGTGTAATAAATTGCGTCACAGCCGCTTCTGACCATGAGGTCAACAAGATCCTCCTTCGGAAGCTTCGGGTCAAGCGGAATTGCAACCATATGACCGCTTGTGATCGAATAAAATGCGGCAATCCAGTAATAGCTGTTTTCGCTGAGGATAGCTACCTTTTTACCGCGTAAGCCGAGGGTATAAAGGTGCTGACCGAGACCCGTGGCATCGTAAAATACCTCGTTGAAATTCTTCTCGCAGTAGTTCCCGTTCATGTCCTTGAAGGCATACTGCTTCTTTTGCTTTCCCTGTTTTGCACCGTAAACAATAATGTCTTTGACGGTGTCCATATCGGGAATATTGCCGTATTTTCTGTACTTTACCTTTGCTTTCATTATATTTCCTCCGTGTTCAGAAACATCTATATAAATTGTTGTATCATCTTGACATGCAATGAATAGTTTAACACAATATAATGTGAAATTCAAGCAATTATGATGTAGAAAACATTAAATTTTGTTAAACAATCAGCGCATTTCAGCGGTGCGGTACAGCACTAAAATTTTGCCATAACATCTAAAAACGATAATTTATTCGCGTCGATTGATTTTTCACAAAAACTGTTATATAATACCTTAGTGGCAATCAGTTGCAATAAATTTTCCGGGCGGAGGCGGTTGAATGATAAAAAATATTGTGTTTGACATGGGCGGAGTTCTGATTGATTTTGACCCGATTCGCTCGGTCACGAATCATTTTTCTCCCGAGAACAGGGATATTGTACTTGCCAATACCTTCCGCTCCCGCGAATGGTCGGCAATGGATAAGGGCGATCTTTCCGTTGAGGAGGCGCTGGATAGAATGAACAGCCGCCTGCCCGAAGAGCTTCATGACGAGGTACGCAAAATGGTGATTGAGCGTGAAGCGGAGATGCCGCCGATAGATGAGATGTACCCCGTTGTAAAGGCTCTCAAGGAGAACGGGTACAGGATTTATCTGCTTTCAAATTGTCCCGATTGGTTTGACGATTTCAAAAAAAGTGTGCCTGCGTTTGCCTTTTTCGACGGATTTGTCATCTCGGCATATTATAATGAAATTAAGCCCGAGGAAAACATCTACAAGACGCTATTCAAGGAGTTTTCGCTGATTCCCGAGGAGTGCTTTTTCATCGACGATATGCAGGCGAATATCGATACCGCAAAGAGGCTCGGCATGAACACCCACTGCTTCGCAGACCGCGATTTTGAAAAGCTTAAGCAAGATATGAGAGAACATAATATAAATATATAAACTAAGATTGGAGCTAAGAATGTCCTGTTTTACAAAGGCTCTGAAGGGTCTTAACGAGTACCGCTCACTGCTTTATAATGTGACGAACCGACGTCTGCCTGCGGGTGCGCTCGGACTGTCGCAGATACATAAGGCACATGTGATATCGGCGCTGTGTTCCGACCTTTCACCGCACAAAGCAATAGTTATAACGCCCGACGAAAGCGCGGCGAGCAAGCTGTGCAAGGATCTCAATGCCTTTGGCTGTGATGCTGTCATGTATCCTGCCGGAGACATATCCCTGCGCCCCGATGACATAAAATCCCGTGATTACGAACATTCCAGACTGAGCGTGCTCGGTCATCTGGTCGATGGCAGTGTGCGCGCGGTCGTCTGCTCGGTTGAGGCGGCTTTACAGCTTACTATTCCGCCCGAGGAGCTTATCGCCAAGAGGATAACGCTCACCGTCGGCGAAACCGTCGAACAGGATGAGCTCATTGACAGGCTCATCAATGCCGGTTATACAAGGAGCAACCAGGTTGACGGCTCGGGACAGTTCGCCGTCAGGGGCGGAATAATTGATATCTTTTCGCCCGACTGCGCCAATCCATACAGAGTTGAATTTTGGGGCGACAGCATCGACTGCCTTTCGACGTTTGATACCGAAAGCCAGCGGCGCATTGATTCCACCAATTCCGTTGTAATCACGCCTGCAAACGAGATTTGCTGTAATCCCGTCAAGCTCGCCGACCTCATTGAGGAGCAGATTGCAAAGACGAAGGGCAAGGGCTCCGTTCAGGCGAAGCAGATTTTATCAGCCGACCTTGAAAAGCTCAACGGCGGAATTCATCTGCCGAATATTGACAGATATCTGCCGCTTATTTATCCCTGTGCGGCAACGATTTTTGATTATATCGACGAGCCGCTCCTTTTCGTCAGCGAGAGCTTCGCCGTCAAGGAGCATGCGAACGCCTCGCTTGAGCTTTTCCATGAGGAGCTTAAGGCTTTCCTTGAGGAGGGTGTGGTCTGCAAGGGTCTTGACCGCTTTATGCTCGAATTCAGCGAGCTTTTGGGCATTTATGAGGATCTCGGCGCAGTCTATCTTGACAACATCGCAAGAGGCTCGTTTGATACGCCCGTCAAGGGTCTTGTGACGTTCAATGCACGTCAGTTCTCGCCGTGGAACGGCTCAATGAGCGTACTCGTTGACGATATCAAGCCGATGTATCAGAAAAAAGGACATTCGGTTTTTGTTATAGCGGGAACGGACAAATCGGCGCAGGCGCTGGCTTCCGACCTGCAGGGTGAGGGCTTTTCGGCTTCGTATATGCCGACTCCGCCCGAGGAGCTTATCCCGAACAAGGTCATTGTTCTGCCCGGCGGATTCTCGGCTGGCTTTGAATATCCTGATGCCGAGCTGACCGTTATAACCTACGGCAGCCGAACGGCTCTGCCCGTCAGAAAATCTAACAAAAAGGTAAATAAAGCGGCGGTATTCAATTCGCTTGAGGATCTTCACAAGGGCGATTACATTGTTCACACCGCTCACGGTATCGGTATTTTCGAGGGAATAACAAGCCTTGAAGCTGACGGAAATATAAAGGATTACATCAAGATAAGATACGACAAGGGCGATATTCTCTATGTGCCCGTTACTCAGCTTGACCAGGTTTCGAGATACATCGGCTCAAAGAGCGAGAACGGCACGGTCAAGCTTAACAAGCTCGGCGGCAAGGAATGGCAGAAAACACGCTCCCGTGTGCGCTCGGCGGTCAAGGATATCGCTCAGGAGCTTATTGATCTCTACACTAAGAGAACGCAGATAAAGGGTTTCGCTTTCTCGCCCGATATTGATATGCAGAACGATTTTGAGCGCCGTTTTGAATACGAGGAAACGGACGATCAGCTTCGCTGTATTCAAGAGATAAAGAACGACATGGAGAAGCCGTACCCGATGGACAGACTTCTATGCGGCGACGTCGGCTTCGGCAAGACCGAGGTCGCGCTCCGTGCGGCATTCAAGTGCGTTTGCGATGGCAAGCAGTGTGCGATCCTTGTGCCGACGACTATTCTTGCGCTCCAGCATTACCAGACGATTTGCAAGCGTTTTGACGGCTTTCCGATTGAAGCGCAGATGATCTCGCGCTTTGTACCGACCAATCAACAGAAGAAAATCAAGCAGGATCTCAAAAGGGGATATGTTGATATCATAGTCGGAACGCACAGACTTATTTCAAAGGACATTGAGTTCCGTGACCTCGGACTGATAATTGTCGATGAGGAACAGCGCTTCGGTGTTGCACAAAAAGAGAAGCTCAAGGAGCAGTATCCGAATGTCGATGTTCTGACGCTCAGCGCAACACCCATTCCGAGAACGCTCAACATGGCGATGACGGGAATCAGGGATATGTCGATCCTCGAGGAGGCGCCGCACGACAGGCACCCCGTTCAGACCTATGTTATAGAATATAATTTTGACGTTATCGTTCAGGCTATCCAATCCGAGCTTCGCCGAGGAGGACAGGTCTATTACCTGCACAACAGAACTGAAACGATTGAAAGAATGGCGTCAAAGCTCAGAGATTTTCTCCCCGACGCGAACATTGCCGTCGCTCACGGTCAGATGACAGAGGATAAGCTGAGCGACATCTGGCGCGACCTGCTGGAGGGCGATATAGACGTGCTTGTTTGTACGACTATCATAGAAACAGGTGTTGACGTTCCGAATGTCAACACGCTGATTATCGAGGATGCAGACAGGCTCGGACTTGCACAGCTCCATCAGATAAGAGGACGTGTAGGCCGTTCGTCAAGGCGAGCAAGCGCATACTTCACGTTCAGGCGCGGCAAGGAGCTGACCGAGGTTGCCGCAAAGCGACTGACGGCTATCCGCGAATATACCGAGTTCGGCTCGGGCTTCCACATTGCGATGCGCGACCTTGAAATAAGAGGCGCAGGCAATATTCTCGGTGCACAGCAGCACGGCCATATGGAGTCTGTCGGTTACGATATGTATTTGAAAATGCTCGATCAGGCTGTTCGCGAGGGCAGGGGCGAGGTCTCGACAGTCCCCGAAAAGGAGTGTCTTATCGACCTGCCGATCGACGCGCATATCCCTGCCGATTACATTGAGGACGTTCCGCAGAAGCTCGCGATGTACCGCAGAATTGCGGATATCAAGAATCAAGAAGATGCCGATGATGTTCTCGATGAGCTTATCGACCGCTTCGGCGAACCTCCGCAGTGCGTTCAGGGACTTATCACGGTTTCGCTCCTCAGAAACACTGCGTTACAGCAGGGTGTTTACGAGATAGGACGAACCGGCAGTAATGTCAAGCTCTTCATCGAAACGCTTGATATGGAAAAGATATCGAACCTTGCGAAATATATGCGCGGCAGGATAACGGTTTCCGCCGCAGGCAAGCCGCACATTGCCGTTAAGGTCATGCCGGGCGAGGATCAGCTGACGGTTATAAATAAGGCGCTTGAAATCATGTCCAGAACAAAATCAGACACAGAATAAAAGAGGCCGCAATTCACATAGCTTTGTGAGTTGCGGTTGTTGCTTTCTGCATCAAAATTCGGCGAACCCTACGGATATGTACAGAAATGAAAAAAGCTTCCCTGTAAAAAGAGAGGCTTTTTGTTTTTTATTCAAATGACAAGCCGTACGGCCATTCGACGAGACTGCCGACGTCGTAAACGTTAGTGTATCCGAGCTCGCACAGAGCCTCGGCGGCAAGCTTGGCACGCTCGCCTGTTTTGCAATAGACTATAATCGGTGCGGTCTTGCTCGGGATAAGCTCGGTGGCGGTTTCGGCATTTATCGTGTCAACGTCAAAATTGACCGCGCCCTCGGCATGACCCGTGAAAAATTCTTCATCGGTACGCACATCAAACATTATACAGCCGCCCGCATCGAGCATGTTCTTTGCTTCTTCAAATGTGATTTTTGTGTATGTAATCATGTTGACCTCGTCATAAATTTTTATGTCATTATAATCCATTTTCCCTTGTTCGTCAACCCGAAAAGCTGTTGCCGACATCTTCGCCGAGGTCGCAGGTGTAGAGCAGTTTTATATTGTCGCCGTTTTTGACGGTGTATTTATTTACGCCGTAGTTCGGGAAGACTCCGTTGACCGAATACATCCAGCCCGATTGCGTTCCGCAGTCCTTTTCGTAGAGCTGATGAATTCCTCTGATATATTCGCTGTCATAGCCCGGGGTGTAAACATATTCAAGCTGAATTCCCGATTTGCGGCAGTAGGTGCACTTCTCGGGGCAGGTGTTCTGCTTGCAAACGAGCTTCAGCACGTCAAAAACAGTGCTGTCCTCTGCAACAGAAACGGTCGTTTCTTTAAGAATAAAACCGTCCTTCGGCAAAAACGCTTTCTTTTCGGGACGAAGATTACCGAGATTGCTGAGTATTGTTTTACATTCGATCTCAATTGTGCAGGTGACGGTCTTGCCCTGCTTTTTTGTTGTCGTGACCTTGGAGGGCTTGACGGTCGGAGCAGTTGTAATTGTGCCGCCCGATTTTGTGGTTACTGATTTTGTGGTTGAAACAGCTTTGCTTTTTGTTGTGCTCGGCGAGGTCGTGGTATAAACCGCCGTTGTGCTTGCTGTCGTGGCTGTTATATTTTGCTCATCGGCTGTTGTGTTTTCAACTTTTGTAACGGTCATTCCGCAGCCCGACAAAAGAATCAAAGCTGGAATGAGCAAAAATGAAATATACTTTTTCATGTTATCAATCCTTTCGAGTACCCGCCGCTGTTCAAGAGCTGAAAAGTCCGTATTTTTTGGCAATTCGGCCGAATGTATCCTGAATATAAGGCGTCGCGACAAAAAGCGCAACGAGCGTTGCTACGGCGTGAATTGCGTTGAATTTCAGCCCCGAAATGTAAACTGGGAGCATGGTTTTGATCGTCGGCACAGACGTGAAAAAAAGAACCGAGCTTGAATCGACTATAAAGCCGTAAACGGCGAAGCATAATATACCGCCGACAATTGCGACCGCCCAACGGTTTCGCCCGAGCTTTTTTCTGTAAAAAATCAGACCGCACAAAAAGGCGACAAGACCCATACCGAACATCTGGAAAGGCGTGTGGGCACCCTGACCGAAAAAAATGTTTGAAACGAGCATCGAGAGCGAGCCGCATAGAAATCCGACATAAGGTCCGAACGATATCGCCGCGAGAATCACGATCGCGCAGGTGAGCTTGACCTGCGGAATCATGAACAGCGCCGCGCGTCCTACGACCGAAAGAGCAACGATGCATGCGATTGCCACCAGCTCGCGCGTCTGCATTTTTTTCTTTTCAAGGCTCCCAAAAAGCGCGGCAAGCGCAAGCACGATTATCAATGCGCTTGCGAGGTAATATTGCTTTGAAATTATCAGCTTCGCACAGCCGAAAATTATTGCGGGAATTCCGAGAATAAAGACAAAAAGTGTGATTATTTTTTTAGACATTCGATCACATCCTTGTCCGTTATTGCGCCGTCGATAAATCCCTTTGAAATTTTATTTGCAGAGGTCGTGTAAAAACGGTTGCCGTCAAAAAATTCATCGGTCGGGCTGACTGCGGAAATATTTTTGTCAAAAAGCATTGCACAAAGCTCCGCATTCTCGGCGCAAAAATCTATGTCGTGCGAGATGATAATTACCGTTTTATTTTTTGCTTTGAGCTCGGACAAAATTTCCGAAAAAATCTTTTTGAATTCCGCGTCCATGCCCTTGGTCGGTTCGTCAAAAAAGTAAATGTCGCGCTCGCAAAGAAGAAGCTTGGCAACGGCAAGGCGCTGTTGCTCTCCGCCGCTGAGGTCGAACGGGTGGCTTTCAAAAAGGTTTTCAATTTGCATAAGCTCGGCAACCTTTTTTATTTTTTTAACGTCCTGCGACATTTCTCCGAGATCTTCTTTTGCTGTCCTAGAAGCGAAGAGTGTTTGGACCTCCTGCGGCATTGCGGCAACGGAGCCGTTAATTTTTATTTTACCGTTGTAGGGCTTCTCGGTTCCGACAATAACCTTGAAAAGAGTTGATTTGCCTGCACCGTTTCCGCCGAGCAAGGCGAACACACAGCCCTGCGGAATTTTTAAGCTTAAAGAGCTTAAAACATCGTCGGAATTTTTCTCGTATCTGAACGAAATATTTTTTAATTCTATTGCATTTTTTTCGCTAAAAATTTTATTTTTTCTCTCAATTTTTTTACAAGAAATATTTTGATTTTTGAGCCAGCTTCTTCCGTCGCGGACGCAAACGGGAGCTTCACCTTTTCCGTTTGTCGCGGAGAAAATTTTCATCGCGGTCGGCAGGCTCAGCTTAACAAGCTCGGGTAATTCGTTTGCAATTTCTCCGATTTTTTTCGGCTCACCGTCGGCAATAATTTTTCCGCCGTCCATTACAACGATTCTGTCTGCAAAGGAAAAAATATTCTCCAGCCTGTGCTCGGTTATGATTACTGTAACGCCGAGATCCTTGTTGATTTTATCGACGGTTTCAAGGAAGCGCTCGGCGGCGATAGGGTCAAGCCGTGAGGTCGGCTCGTCGAGGATAAGAACATCGGGGTGCATCGCCATGACTGCGGCAAGGTTGAGTATCTGCTTCTGACCGCCCGAGAGCTCGTTTGTTTTTTTATCAAACCAATCGTCAATTCCAAAGTATGAAGCCATCTCGGCAACTCTCAGGCGGATTTCCGCCGTTTTCATTCCGAGATTTTCAAGTCCGAACGCAAGCTCATGCCACACCTTGTCCGTGACGATCTGGCTTTCGGGATTCTGCATGACAAAGCCGATTTTTTCTGACTGCGTTCTCAGGTTTGCTTTGTCAAGCTCGGCGCCGTTGAAAAGAATTTCCCCCTTGCGCTTGCCCGTCGGAGTGATGGCAGGCTTGAGCTGACGAAGCAATGTGGTCTTGCCGCAGCCGCTTTTTCCGCAGAGAATAACAAATTCGCCGTCATTTATTTCCATGTTAATTTTTTCAAGACAATTCTTGTCTCCGAGGGCATATCGGAAGCTTAAATTTTTAATTGTAATCTGCGCCATCTGATATCCTCCTTTAAATCAATTATGAGCGGTAAAAAGCAAAGGAAGGTGAAAGAAATTAGTGAAATTATTGATAGAAAAGTGAACGGATTTATTGTTAAATTCAGCTCGTTTATGATGTAAGTCGTGCCGCTTTCGGACGGCGAATTTATTATCACATACGGATTGTAAATGCAGTAAGCCGAATTGCCGACAAGTCCCGATATAATTAAGGCATCGAACAGCGCGAGCGGAATGATCGCGAGAGTATCGCCCGTATGCCATTGAAATCTTGAGTAATAGGTTCTGCCCTTGAGGCCGTAGCCCCTTGCTTTCATGGAGTCGGCAGTTTCGATCGCATTCTCAAAGCTCCATGAAACAAGTATTCCGATATTTTTGAAGGTGTTTTTCATCTTGGCAATGAAATTGTTTGAGCCGTCTTGTACAATGCATTTCCTCGCCTGCGAAATTTCCTTATAGCGGCGGCGATAGAGCGGAACAAAGCGGAGCGTCATTGAAACAACAAGCGCACCCTTGGGCAAAATTCTGCCGAAAATGTGCATGAATTTGTCCTCTGTCACAACCTCGTTGTAGCAGAAGAACCATTGAATTACCGAAACTACGGTGATTCCCGAAACGAAGCCCATGACGAGAGCTTCAAACGTAAAATTGTTGCCCGAGGGCAAAACGAAAAGTGTTGTAACTCCGTAATGATTGAAAAAAGAATTGATGATAACAACAAAAAGAAGCATCGGGAGAAGAAAACGAAAGACGGTTTTTCTTCCGTTCTTCCCCGAAAGCTTCAGATAGTACGCCATTGAGGATACAAAGGATATGACAAGATAAACGGGATGCCTGAGCAGCATGCCGAATGTGATAATGCTTATAAAAAATGCCACATTTACAAGCGGATGATATCCTTTGAATCCCATATTTTTTTACCCGAAAAGCTTTTTGAAAAAGCTGACAATAGCGTTTATAATTCTTTTGAAAAACGAAACCTTTTCTGTCTTATTACGCAGGGCAAAAATGTAGCCCGAATCGTTTTTATAAAAAATCGTTCCGTTTTCGTCGGCAACGATTGAGCTGATACAGTAGTTGCTCATGTCGCCCGCGGGAGCGTAAAGCTCCTGCATGTCCGCCTTGGTCTGACCTGCCGAATCCTTGAACATTGTCACTCCGCCGGGGGCGGAATTGTAGGTGATATAGATATTGACCTTGCCCGTGTCCTTGAGATAAGCGTCGCTCAAAAGAAATTTGCCCTGAGGATAGCCCTTTGTCTGTGCCGAATAAATAACGGTCAGCTTGTTTGCGTCGATCACCTTGAAATATCCCGCTCCGAAGCCGTTGCCCTGGACACCGAGATAAAGCCTGCCGTTATAAATGAGCGGCGTTGAGGTCGAGGCTCCGCCGAGCGAAAGACGCTTAACGGAGGAATCGTTGAACGTTCCGTTTGCGTTGAGCTTTACGCTGTAAAGATATCCCGCCTTGGTCGTGAAATAAAGCGTTCCGTTCCGATAGGTCATTGACGAACGCTGGTCGCCGATTATTGAGAGAGTATCGACAAGCTTTCCTGTCTTTTTGTTGACTGAAACTGCCGTTGAATTTTTGTCGACATAGACCGTTCCGTCATCACAGCCGAAAACAACGTTATCGCCGACTGCGGCACAGCCTGCCCAGTAGAAGCCGCCGAGGCTTGTGTAGGTCCATGTAGCTTTCTTTGCCTCATGCGTTTCTTTTTTATTCTCGTCTGTGACGTTTATGCAAACATAGTTAGCTTTTCTGTCCTCATCGTTCCAGAAGCCTGTGTAAATACAGCCGTCGCTGTAGGTTATCGGGGTCAGCGACTGACCGCCGAGGGGGTCGGAATAGACCCACAATGACTTCATCGTTTTGCAGTCAAATGCCTGAATTTTTGCGTTGTCGAGCGGACAGTAGATAACACCGTCAACGTAAACGGGCGGAGTATAGCCGTAGCTCGGCATATCGACCATGTCGGCGGATTTGACCGTTTTGCCGTTCTTGATATTGAGCTTCATGAGCTTTTTGCCGCTCATGACTATCAGCGTGTCGCCGACAACAACTTGAGTGCTCGGAGCATTTTTATACGAGGTGCCGAGTTTGACAGCCCATGCAAGCTCCGTGTCCTCTGCGGACACGGGAGTTTTGCACGAAACGATCTGCGAATCGGAAACATATGTTGCTGCCGCAAATACCTGAACGGGAGAAATGAGAAGCAGTGCGCAAAGAGCGGCACAAAGAATTCTTTTAAGCTTCATTTATCAGCACATCCCATCAAAAATTTTGTTAATGACCTTTACAATAAAATTATAGACTGCCTTGAACATACGAACGATGAAAAGATCTTTTTTTGCCGTCACCGTTACCTTTGAATAGGCAACGACCGTCGGCTCCTCTTCGCTGCCGGAGCTTCTGACGGCAACGAGGGTGTATTCGCCCTCTTCGGTGAATTTAATTTTTGCGTTGCCCTTTTTGTCGGTCGTTGCAAGCTTTTTAAGCTCGCCATTCTCATAGAGATAGATATCAACGTCCTTGAGGTTGGTCATGTAATTTGCCCTGACCGTGTCAATATCACTGAGACCGTGCTCCATGAGGGAGTAGCCCTTGATGTTGACCTTGAGCTTTTTGCCTGCCGAGACGGTATAATTATCAGAGCTGAATTCGGCAAACATATCGCTGTAATATCTTGTATCCTGATAGAAGAAATATGAAATACTGTCGCCGTCAGCGATCGTTGCAGTGTCGCAGGCATAACCCGTCGGTGTGCCGTAGGAGGGATTGATAATTCCGTCGTTGGGCATTGTTCCGTTGACCGTGAAGCCGCAAGCCGATGTGCTTCTGCCAAACGATTTTCTGATGAAGCTGCTGCTCATGTCAAGATAATTTTCTGCGGTGCTTCTTGTGAATTCATCGCCGTAATATGCCTTGTGAGCGGCTACTATCGCGTCCATAACCGTTGCGCCCTCAACCCTGTTGCCGTTGTGGTCAACCGAGGCTACCTGATAGCCGTAAGCCTTTGCGATGCCTGCCTCAACCTCGAGGGCTTCGGGAGCTATGATGATCGTGCCGTCGGAAACACTGAATGTAACGCTGACGGTTTCTGCGTTTTTCTTGGGAAGAACCGTTACAACACATTCTGCGGTCTGACCCTTGGGAGAGGTTGCGGTTATTGTTGCTGTGCCCTCGCTGATCGTGTAAACTCTGCCGTCCTTGTCAACGTATGCAATTTCCTCGTTTGAGGAGGTCCATGTCACGTCCTTGAGATTTGCTTTGAGCTGAGCCGACTCGTACTTCTGAATTTCGAGTGAACTTTCCGAAAGCTTAAGCTCACTCTCGGGGAGAGCCGAGCTGACGTCAAGCATGAAGATCTGAGCTTCGCCGTCGCCCGTCTGAACGATTACACGGACAAGACCCTTTGCGGGCGCTTCTGCAAACAGCTTCTCGTCTGTTCTCTCGTTGTTAATGTAAATATTTGAATTCTCCGCATTTACCTTGACGTCAACGCCCTTGCCGAGATCATCAAGCTTTGCAAAGCTGTTTGAGTCAAACTCAACCTTTTTGCCGTTTACGGTGATCTCAACGTTTGTCTTGTCGTTTGTAAAATCCTCATCGGAAGCAAGATTAACACAGTTGATCTCCGTTGATTTTTCGCCGAAAGCGCCGCCGTCGATGAAGGTTGCGGTCTGAACCTTAACATACTTGACCCAGTCAAGGTGAATGGGCATGCCGTCCTTGTCAACTGCCCATGAGATATCAAACTGACCGTCCTTGGCGTTCTGCTGAGGATTCTCAACATAAGGATTAACGGGGAGATCGCTCATCTTCCAGCTCAAAGCGTCAACATAGCCGAATGAGGTCAGAATTCCGTTTGCGGTTGACGGGGTGAGGTTCTTTCTGAGAAGAATACCCGAGAGAGTTAGACTGTTCTCGTCAAAATCAACCGTCGGATAGTTCGCTTTGAGAGGATAGGGCGATCTTGAGCAGACATTGCCGCTCTCGCCGAGGCTGTCAACATAGGTCGAGGTGCTTGTCTCGGTTTTCTGATATGTAACGCTGTAGTCCCAGTTTGTCTCGTCCTCGTAGTGCTCACTGCCTGCGAGCGCATACCATGCTGTGCCGTCCTGAGAAACCCAGACCTGACCGGGCTCCTGAGTGGTTGCGGCGGCATTGAAGGCATTGCCCGAGATCATGAAGTCGATACCGTAGCGGTGCTTATCGCTGTTTTCTATTTTATTATTGAACTCATAGATAACGTAGCCGCCGAAGTTGCCGAGCGACGTTGTGGTTGCCTTGCCCGAAAGCGTACCGTCAATTTTGGCGCCGAACATCGGATTGTTTGTGTACTGGCTGGGTGCCGCAAGGTATTCCTTGACTCTTGCGTCAATCGCACCCTCGGCAAACGCTGTTACCGAAATGCACGAAAGCACCATGATGATTGCAATTAAAATTGAAATTGTCTTTTTAAGCATTGTTTGATTCTCCTTTTCTGCGCGCCTTTGAACGCTGCCTTTTTTCGTAGTTGCGCTGCTTGCGCTCCTCCTGCTTCGATTCCTTAAGCCCTGCGGCTTCGAGTGCCCACGGCCAAGGACCGAAGAAGCCTTTTATTCGGTTCACATCGTCCTCGGAGAAATCACTCTTTTTCGGGAAGCGCTTTTCCTTGCTCGCAACAGCTCTGAGTAAATCAAGATACTCTTCCTTTGTCTTTTCCGACATAAAAAAAGACCGTCCTTTCCGGGCGGCAAAAGTTTACAAACCGTATTCGTCTTTCAAAACAAATACAGCTTATTATTACTTTCCTGCCCAAAGATTTTATTAAAGCGTATCGGGTATTCCGACTTATGAATTGCTTCAATCACGGTAATGGCTGTTGCGACGGATTTGCACCGAACTTCCCTCCGATATGATGTTTTACCAATGATACCATTTTCTGCTTGCAATGTCAATAAAGTTGACAACTTGAATTTATATTGTATAATTAAATTATTATACAAAAAGGCGGGCAGTGAAAAAATGAAGAAAAATAAGATTACTTTTGCGGTTATAATTGCGGCGGAAATTGCGGCAATTGTTCTTTCGCTTGTTGTTTTCAGCGGACTGTATCCGTTATGGGCGGTCTGCCTGCTTACCGCTGAGCTTGTTGCGGCGGAGATGCTTTTTGTCCATGCCGAAAGCTTTGAAAATCAGCTTGAAATTATACTTGTGCCGTTTTTTATGTCTCCGATCATTGCAGCCTTTATAAAAACAAAAATATATCTGCTTATTGTGCCGATTGCGGCTGTGGCTTTCTTCCTGATAATTGAGGGAATACGCCGAAAATTTAAAAGAGACGAAAAAACGATTAGCCGAACGGACGACAAAGCGGAAATATATGCGGATAGATCCGTGCTTCTTATTGTTCCTCATCAGGACGATGATATCAACCTAATGGGCGGCATGATTGAGGAATATGTCAGATACAAAAGCGACGTAAGAATTTGCTTTTACACTAATGGGGATTTTGAGGTCAGCGCAGAAACAAGGCTGAACGAGAGCCTGAATGTCGCTGGTTTTTACGGTATACCCCGTGACAATATAATTTTTATGGGCTACGGCGACCGCTGGAATGACGGCGACGGACACATTTACACTTCGCCCGAGGGAAAGGTTATCAGCTCCGCTTCGGGAAAGACAAGGGCCTACGCATTGGCGGAGCATTCCGCATACAATGACGGCGCGGAGTATAAGCGCGAAAATATTGTTGCCGACATGAAAAATATTATTGAAGAATTCAAGCCGACAGATATTTTTTGCATAGATTATGATTGCCACACGGATCACATTGCCTGCTCGCTCTTCTTCGAGGAGGCGCTGTTGGAATTTCTTAAAAGCGGCGATTATCACCCGAATGTGTACAAGGGCTTTGCATATGAAACGGCATTCTTCTCCGAGAAGGATTTCTTCAAGCTGAATCCGCTTTCAACCGTCAATGAGAGACGAACCGACTATATGCAAAAGCATGTCAGCTTTAATTGGCGCGACAGGGTCAGATTCCCCGTTTCAGCCGAAGCGGCGGCGAGATTTATCGAGAACAGCTCGGTTTACAAGGCTCTGTCATTTTATAAATCGCAGGACGCAACCGATTATGCCGAGTCAATTATAAACGGCGACAAGGTTTTCTGGCGCAGAAGAACCGATTCGATTCTTTACAATGCAAAAATTTCGGCGAGCTCGGGCAATGCGGAGGTCCTGAACGATTTCAAGCTCTTTGATACGGATAGGCTCAGGGGATTTCCGATGTCTGTCATCAAGGGGCTGTATGTGCCGAACTCTGCGGACTATTCCGACAGAGGAATATGGATCCCGACCGATGATGACGGCAAAAAAGAGATCGCGATCGAGCTTGACGGTAAATCGGATATCAAAACGGTTTGCCTCTATGACAACCCGTCACGGACGGATAACATAATCAATGCCGAGCTTGTCTTTGACAACGGCAGTGTTATCGAAACGGGACCGCTGAATCCCGACGGCTCGGCGACCGTAATTGACGTGAACATGAAGGATGTCGGATTATTTAAAGTCAGGATAACCGATTGGGACGGCGAAGCTCCCGGTCTTACCGAGATTGAAGCGTTTGCGGCGGACGAAAAAAATTCTCCCGAATTCATCAAGCTGACGGACGACAGAGAGAACTTTGTTTATGACTGCATTGTTGAGAACGGGGAGCGGACAAAGCTGTTCTTGTATGCGCATAACATGCCCGAGCTCTCGGACGGGGAGTATACCATTTCGTGCGACAATGAAAAATGCTCAGCAGACTTGAACGGCGAAGCGATAGACGTCGTTTGCCCCGCAGGTGAAAGCTTCACACTGAGAGTTACCGCAAAAAACGGCATTGCCGACAGCGCGGTGGTATCCAACCCGAAGAACAAAAAGCTTCTTAAAAAGGCAATTGCTTTTGACAAATATCATTATTGCATTTTGAAGCCTCATGCACAAAAGGTTTATTACAAAAAAATGCTTCTTCATTTTTATGACGAGCTGATGTGTAAAATTAAAAAATAAAAAATGTTCCTCGGAATTACTTCCGGGGAACATATAATTTATTCGTATCAAAGCCCTCATGCCGTAAAAGAAAAATCTTCTTATCAATGCCGCCTGCGTAGCCCGTCAGGCTTCCGCTCGTGCCGACGACACGGTGGCAGGGGATTATAATTGAGATCGGATTGTGACCGACCGCATTGCCGACCGCCTGAGCCGACATGCTTTCAAGACCTTTGAGATGTGCGATCTCTTTTGCAATTTCACCGTAGGTCGTTGTTTCGCCGTAGGGAATCTCACAGAGTATTTTCAAAACGGCTTGCCTGAATTCTCCGCCCCTCGGCGCAAGCTCAAGCTCGGAAATTTTCGGCTTTTCGCCGTTCATGTAACGATCAAGCCAGTCCTTCGCTTTGCAAAGAGTTGTGTCACCGTCGGAACGGATGAAATCCTCCCTGTAAGCCGAGCGGAAATATTTCTGTCCCTCTATCCACAGTCCGACGAGCTTGCCGTCCTCGGCGGCAAGGGTAAGCCTGCCCAGCGGCTGACACTCATATTCGGCAAATTTGATCATAAGGCATGCTCCTTTCGCCTGCACTGTACAAATTGATTATAACATATGGTTTAGAATTTATCAAGGTTGACACGATTCGAAAAATAGGTTATAATCCTAAAGCAAAGGGGGTAGAAAGATGTTTGACGCAATTATGGTTTTCGTGCTGGATATAATTGATCTTATAAAGGTTATAATCAACGTTTTCGGTTAATCGTTGACAACAAAATATTTATTTAGTATAATTATTCAAGGAAGTGCATTGCGGTTCCTTGAATTTTTTTTGTGGGGTGTTGAATTTGAAAGCGGTCAAAAAAATAATTGCAATTTTTCTCGCAGTTGCGCTTTGTGTCGGAATTGCTTGTGTATCGGTGAGCGCAAAGGAAGCGGTCAATTATCTTCTTCTCGGAGATTCGATAGCCGAGGGCTTCGGAATTAAAAATCCCGACGAGGCTTCTTACGGAAAAATTGTTGCCGACACTAACGGATATAATTATAAAAACGACGCGATTATGGGCAGAAACAGCGTCGGACTTCTCAATCATCTGACGAACGATGAGGAATACATAAACGACGTTAAATGGGCGGACATTATCAGCGTTTCGATCGGCGGAAATGATTTCCTGCTCGACCATGCGGCTCTGCTCATCGTCGAGGGAATCATTTTCAACGACTATTCAAAATTCGACAAAATCGGCGAAACCTTTTACGAAAATTTTTCGAAGAGCATGGATAGAATTCATGAGATAAATCCCGATGCGAAGGTGCTTGTTCAGCTTCTTTATACCTCGTGGACGTTCAATTTTGCAAGAAAGCCGTACAGCCAGGCGGCGAAGCGCATTAACGACGCGATCATAAAGTATGCCGAGGAAAAGCCGCAGAACATCTATGTTGTTGACACGAGCGAGGTCTTTGACGGCCGCCGCGACTGCATTTCTACAGACACCATTCACCCCAACGCACAGGGCAATATCGAGCTTGCAAAGGCGGTTCAGGCGAAGCTTTGTGAGATAGGCTTGGCAAGCACAACCGAGCTTGTGCTTCTTGTGCCCGGCATTGAAAGAAATTATCTCATTGAATATTTCGGCACGCCGCTCGGTCAGATAATTATTTTTGCCGCAAATGTAGCGACGGGCAATTTCAATTTTGCTTTTTAACTTTAAGGTCATCGGCTTAGGTCGGTGACCTTTTCGGGTTGACTTATATGCGGCGCGTTGCTATAATTTTAATTGATTTTATTTGGTTTCGGAGTAGAAAATGTCAGAAAAAAATTGTAAAAACGAATGTAAAATTAAATTGACCGACGGTGAAAAGGAATACGGCTTTGTCAGCGAAATTTCCGAAAAGGACGGACGTTTTTCAACAACAACGTATTCCGTTTTCCGCGGCATCGAGCTGATATACAACGACGCTCCCGATGACGACGCTCTCGACGATTGCAAGGCGCTCGGCGAAGCTTTGGTTTGACAGTACATCTCCGAAATGTAATCAACAACCTCGGTTACTAAAAGCGCAGGCATGCTCAATGCCTGCCGATCTCACCGTCACGAAAACGCCGCACTTCGTTTTTGTGTGTTCCTCTTCCTTGAGAAAAGCGGACGGTGCGCCTGCGCTTTCGGAGATTTATAATATTTGTTATATAAAGCGGTTACCAACCCCTTCCGCTTATTATATAAACTCTTCGCTGAATAGAAACGGCGGCTCACTTCTTGTGGGTCGCTGTTTCGTGATAATTAACAAAGAAAAAGGGGAAAAAGGCAAAAAATCTATGTTTTGACGAAAATATAACCTTTTTTAAGGTTGAATAAAGAATATAAACGTGTTATAATGTATAGCAAACTGGGATTGCTATGTATCCCGATAATAAATTTCAAAACAAGATTTTGAAAGTGAAAATTGATTTGAATTTTTTATGAGGTGAAAAACATGAAAATCAATCGATCCTTCGCCCGTTGCGGACGAAAATTCATCAGTGTGGCATTGTGCCTTGTCATGATGTTCACAACCTTCTTCATCTTTGAACCGAGTGTACTTTCGGAGCTTCTTCCGAAGGCTTCGGCGGCTGATGTTGTTTATTCGAAGGTTACAAATGAAAACGGTACATGGACATCCGGCACAGACTACACACTGTCAGGAAGTACATATACAATCAAGACAGGTAACGGATTCGCGTATTTTCTTAAAAATCCGACCACATTTAACGGTAAAAAGGTTGTTCTTGACTGTAACGTTGATTTTAGCGGAATAACATATGCGTATTGGGATGAGTCCGCAACGGCTTGGTACGGCGAGCTTGACGGTGCTAATCATATTGTAGCCAATTATAAGCAGAGTATAGACAACTATGACCGAAGAAATGTTGGCGGCTTCGGTGTTATCAGAAAAATGAGCGGCGGCATTGTAAAGGATCTTACAATTAAGAACACTTATATTAAGGTGTTAAATAGACGAGACGAAACCAGAACAAACGTGCGCGGATTAGGCGCTCTGATTGGAAAAATTGAGGGCGAAAGCAGTGCTGCTTATACGGACGTACAGATTAATAATGTTACGGTTGACGGAGCGACTATTATTAAATTCGGAAGAGATGGAAGAAGGAATGATTACGGCTACGGATGCGGTGGCATTGTAGGTCAAACCAATAAAAAAACTGTATTTACCAATTGCAAAGTAATCAACACAAAGATTTCCCCGAATAAAGATGACAATAGACGAGGCAATAAAGAAGGTGGATTCGTAGGTGAATCAAGCGGGGCCGAAATAATTATAAAAAATGATACGCCGATGGTTAGTGTTGCTTCGACAACCGTTGTTTATGATAAGGATTTGGCAGATAAGGATTCCGACCACGGCGGACTTATCGGGTGGACATCAGGTAAAACTACAATTGAAAATGTTATAATGGAGGGAACCGTTTACAGTGGTGAAAGCGGCGGAGGATTTATCGGCTATATTGAAAATGCCGAAGCGAATATATCTGATTGTATTTTCAATGGTAAGGTCGCTGCATCAAATTATACAGGCGGATTTATCGGAAACTCCGGATATAACACCGTATTTAATATTTCAAATTGTAAAAATTACGGTTCGGTTACAGGTGATAAGTATGTCGGAGGCATCGTCGGAAGAGCGACAGGCAATACGGTTACCATAACTAACAGTACAAATGAAGGTGAAATTACCGCAAATAATGACTTTATCGGCGGTATCATCGGCGGAATTGATGGAATTAACAGTTCAAAATTCGAGAATTGTACTAATAGCGGTACGATAACAGGTAAAACGTGGTATATAGGCGGTATTGTAGGCAGAAGTTATAACGACAGCAATATAACATTCAATAACTGTAAAAATACAGTAAATATTTCATCACCTACAAACAATTATGTCGGCGGCATCGTCGGTTACGCCAAGGGCAAGACCATGATGAACAACTGTGTCAATACCGGTAATATCAGCGGCGCACAGTTCACCGCAGGACTTTGCGCATGGATTCAGGACGACGGCTGTGAGATTACAAACTGCCTTAACACAGGTACAGTTTCAACAAACGGCAACTCAAACGGTGCAGGTATTCTTTCGACTGTAGAGAGTCAGGCAAACAACCCGACATGGAAAATCACGAATTGCGTAAATACTGGTGATATCAAAAACGGTGTTTCGGCAATCGGCGGAATACTTGGTTACATGGGCAATCTTGATGGCCCGGGTACTGTTATCATAAGCGATTGTATTAACAAGGGAAACATAGCTGTTTCGGGTAATGATGTCGGCGGTATTGTAGGTAACCTTTATAACCACGGCTCATCGACTCAACATCATAAATACATAAATTGCTACAACTACGGCAACATTTCCTCAAATTCGGGAAGCACTGACGGCGTATTCGTAGGAGGAATTGTCGGCAAGGAATACGGCTTTGCGGAATTCAACGGCTGCCGCAACTATGGCACGGTTAACGCATCAAGCACCTCCGCAAACAGTATTTCAGGCGGTATCTGCGGATGGATCGAGGACGATATAAGCTCCTTTGCGGACTGCATAAACTATGGCAATGTGACCGCTAAAAACAATATCGGCGGTATCCTCGGCGAAGTTTCCAACGCATATAACGGCTCGTCTTTCTCATTCACTCAGTGCGGCAACTACGGCAGCCTTTCCGCAACTACCAATAACTTTGCGGATATGGGTGGTATTGTCGGTAAATTATGGGCAAAGGAAAGAACTGTAAAGATTTATATGTCCAAGTGCTTCAACGGCAACGGAAAAGACGGACGTATTGCTTCGGTAAGCTATAAAGCGAAAAATGCCGGCGGCCTTTTCGGCGAAGTTAATCAGCAGGCTGTTATTGCCGATTCTTATAACAACGCTTCAAGCATCAGCAGCAGCACAAACGCAGGCGGCCTTATCGGCACGAACAACGGCAACACCACATTGGCGTATAACTCATTCTCGGTTACTGAGTTGGTTTCAAATCTTGTCGGTTCGGGCAGCGTTACTCAATCCGGATGCTTTACAAATACAATGGGCAAAGGCACGGCGGCTCTTGCGACACTGAACACAACCAGAACGGTTTCCGGTATCAGCTCGGTCGGCAATGCCTATGATTATAAGCAGGGCGTGAACAAGGACTATCCGGCACTTAAATGGCAGCTTAACACCCTCACAAAAAATGTCGGCCGCAACCTCATTGCCGATCTTATCGCAGACACGGCAAAGAGCGGATATTCAGCTCAGGGCTCGTCATATTCAATAAAGCTCGACGGTATTACAAAGACATATTATCCGACATATACAAAGACAGTTAACGGCATTACGGTTACATACAGTACGCTGACCGAGACATTCACTCTCAGCGGTACTCCGACGGCAACAGGCTCGTTCAACATTCTTTCGGTAAGCAATCCGGAGGCTAAGTCGGCGTTTGCTTCTGCATACTATGTCGGCGGCAATGCAATGGGCTGTTCAACAACGGTATTCTCAACAACAATCGGCAGAACAGGAAAGGTTCATGCACTCAAATCAGTTTCGGCAGGCGAGACGGTAAATGTTTCGGTTTATGTAACTCCGAATGTTCCTGTTCAGTTCGACAATTACAAGTTCCATGCAAGCATGGACTATGTAAATAATGTAACGGCAACCTCCGGTGCACTTGTTGATCTTCATTCAACATATTCCGGTCTCGGAACCCCGACCAAGACAGGCTACAAATTCCTCGGTTGGTACACTCAGAGATCAAGCGGATCGGTTATTGCAGACGGATCTACGGTTGTAAATTTCGGTACGCCGAGCTTTGACGATACCCTCGACCGTGATGTTGATATTTATGCTCACTGGGATCCGATCTCCTATACCGTAAGATATAACGGAAACGGTTCCACAGGAGGATCAACAGGCAAAACGGTTCATATCTACGATGAGGCAAAGAACCTTGCGGCAAACGGTTTTAACCGTAAATTTGACGTAAATCTTGATTATTGCAACGGAAGGGAAACCGAGACACTGACTGCAACTTCAAGCTTCCTGGGCTGGGCAACATCGGAGAACGGCAATAAAGTTTATGAAGATAAGCAGAGTGTTAAGAACCTCACCGCAGAGGACGGTAAAATTATTGACCTTTATGCTAAGTGGGCGGCTGATTCAAGCGTTGAACTCCCGACTCCGACCATGACCGGGTATACTTTTGACGGTTGGTATACAAGCGACGGAACAAAGGTAAGTCAGACCTTTACTCCGACCGCCCCGACAAACCTTACCGCTCACTGGACTCCGATTACTTATACTGTTTCTTATAACGGAAACGGCGCAACGAGCGGTGAGACTGCAAGCTCATCACATACTTATGATGTTGCAAAGGCTCTCACGGCAAACGGCTTCAAGAGAGAGTTCACCGTAACGTTTGATTATAACTACAACGGTTCAACGGCAACAACGGCTACCGCAGTATCAAACTTTAACGGTTGGGCAAAAACCGAAACCGGCGCCGCTGAATATTCAGACGGTGCAAGCGTAACCAATCTTTCGTCGACTGACGGCGATACGGTTATTCTTTATGCAAACTGGACGGATTCAACGGTTAAGTTCCCGACACCGACACGCACAGGCTATGATTTTAGCGGTTGGTATAATGAGGCAGGACAGAAGGTTGAAGAAACAACAGTTATTTCGGAGAATATAACGCTTCATGCAGAATGGTCAATAAAGTCCTACACTGTAACCTTCAAGAACGGCAGTGATGAGCTTCAGAACAGCAAGTGGGAGTACAACACAGTT